>OGNM01000660.1_pt1 | contig 19057 bp, 14 predicted proteins | sample 1573441 | NCBI WGS metagenome assembly OGNM01 (sample SAMEA2581915, study PRJEB24529) | metagenome | biome: Human gut stool | place: China | collected 2011
ACGGGCATATCTGGAAAGGGTCGGACACTTTTGTGAAGTGATAATATCATCAAGCTGCGCTGCAACAGATGATTCTCCAATGCCACGCATTTTTAAAATACGCGAATAGATTATACCTTGTTGAGCATAACGCTGCATAAGTAACGGTAAAAAGCGCTGTTCACATACGTAATTTAATTCTGACGGAGGTCCAGGCAGCAAAACAATTAGCTTGCCATTATGCTCTAATACCAAACCCGGCGCAGTTCCAACTTCGTTGATTAAAATTTCTGCACCTAAAGGAACCATTGCCTGTTTATCATTATTAGATGACATACAAAGACCTTTTTTAACAAAAAAACTATTAATCCTATCCCATGTATCTAAATCCAGATACATTTCCAGTCCCAGCATATCAGCAATAACTTCTTTAGTGATATCGCCTCTTGTAGGGCCAAGACCACCTGTAGTAATAACGATATCCGCTCTCTCTAAAGCAATTTCTAAAACGCTTCTCAACCTGGTCTCATTATCGCCAACAGTCGTCTGATAAAGCACATCATAGCCTAGTTTATTTAATTGTCGTGATAAGTACTGAAAATTAGTATTAAGTATTTCTCCCAACAGCAGCTCAGTACCTGTATTTACAACTTCAACGATCATTTGTTTTGCCCCCTTGCTGGCAAATTAAATTCTCTCTCCTACCATTTCGTAGGTGAAACCCTGTAAAATTTTTACTTTAATAAACTCACCTGCTTGAACACTTCCTGCGTTTTCGACAAAAATACTGCCATCAATATTAGGAGCTTCTTTATATGAACGACCAAAAACAAGATCAGGGTTTTCCTCATCGCAACCTTCAACAAGTACTTCTAAAATCATATCTTCCATATTATGATGCATATCTTCTGATATTTGTGCCTGCAAAGACATTAATTCATGAAAACGTTCTTCCTTGATTTGCGTATCTATCTGTTCTGGCAAATCAGCTGCTACAGTTCCCTCTTCTTGGGAATAAGAGAACACACCGGCATTGTCGAAACGCTGTGCTTCAACAAAAGCTTTTAATTCTTGGAAATCAGCTTCTGTTTCTCCAGGAAAACCGACAATAAACGTAGTTCTGATAGTAATACCTGGTATACGCTGCCGTAATTTGTTTAGCAATGCCTCAACTTCTGATTTAGTATCATAGCGATTCATGCTGCTTAGCAATCTATCGCTGGCATGCTGAAGCGGAAGATCCACATATTTGCAAACCTTATCCAAGCTGGCAAAAGCTTCAATCAAATCGTCAGTAAAATTATTTGGATAACAATACATGACCCGGATCCATTTAAGGCCTTCCAGTTTATTAAGTTCAGACAAGAGCTCCGGCAGGCGCAGTTTACCGTAAAGATCTTCACCGTATCTGGTGGTATCCTGTGCAACAACTATCAGCTCTTTAACACCCTTATCAACTAATGCTTTGGCTTCGCCAAGCACTTGTTCAAACGGTTTGCTGACATACGGTCCACGTAATTTGGGGATGATACAGTAAGAGCAGCAATTATCACAGCCTTCGGCAATTTTTAAATATGCCATATAATCAGGAGTTGTTAAAATACGCGGTGCCGGGATTGGCGCCAGTTCTGCTTTTTTCAGAGACTCCAGCATAATGAACCGCTCTCCATGAGTGACCCTTTGGATAACATAAGCAATATCTTCATAGCATTCAGTACCTATAACGGCATCTGCTTCAGGAATATTTTCTAAAAGTTCTTCTGCATAACGCTGCCCTAAGCAGCCGGTAATAATCAAATATTTACAGGTCCCTGTTGTTTTATACTCCCCCATTTGTAAAATAGTATTAATAGATTCTTCTTTGGCAGATTCTATAAAACCACAGGTATTTATAATAATCAAATCTGCTTCTGCAGGATCGTTAGTAATTGTTATCTGCTGTTCATGAATCAATCCCAACATTGTTTCAGAATCAACGAGATTCTTAGGACAGCCGAGACTTACTAAGCCTATTTTCACGTTTGTTCCTCCATCTATTTTACTGCAAATCTAGCCGACTGCAGCCATTTATTTGTTAAAATCTCCTGTTGTACCAGAGTATTATAAGCAGTATTTAGCCATAATTTTTCAGGCTGCTCAATATGATTACCATTTAAACCATTGGATAGTAAAAACATATAACCTGTATTTTGCTCCAACGCAACTTTCTGCGGTGCCGATGACATTAAAAGCCAGTCTCTGAACATTTGTGCATCCTCATATTTTTTAGAAGCAGCATCAACGGCTACCCCATATAAGCTTACAGGAGTCCCTTCACTGGGAAAGACGATATATGCAGGAAAATCATTTTCCAAATATTTGAATACGTAGCTGCGCCGAGTAATAGCCAAGTCTGCATCACCAACAGTGGTCAGGCGAATTGGTGTGAAAGGAAAGCGGGAATATTGAGGAATTTGTCTGTTAAGACCTCTGAAATATGCCAGGCTTTTTTCCTCGCCTCGAACACTTGCAAAAGCAGCTAAAAAGTTACGCGTATTTGCCGAATCGGAAAGATTTTCCATAGCCACACGCACATTTTGAAGCTTAATGATATCCTGCCAACTCAAAATATTTTCCTGACCGTATTTTCTGGCATAACTTTGATTAACCAAAAAAACTACAGGGTCATAAAAGACACCGAACCATTGACTTTGTTCATCTTTAAAAACAGACGGTAATAAATCTCCAGCCTCACTTAAAATGGCATATAAACGCTGCTGTTTACTTAAAAGCTGCAGCTCATTATGCTCTAATAGATACAAATCAGGTAATTTTCCCTGTTCTCTTTCTTCCGGCAGTAATAGTTTTATCACAGCATTCCGATCAGAGTCATTATTATACTCGCTGATTAAAGCCTGTAGAAAACTGTTATCTAAATTAGAATATAATAATAATTCAGTTTTTCCATGCACCGCTATACTTGTTTCATTTTTGTCAGAATCAAAAATAAACCAGGCTATACATGCAAACATCAGAGCAATGATTAACAGTATTTTTTTTTGAGGCATCTTTAACCTCCTGTTTTACCGCCGTTTGTTAATTTTAGGGTTAAATGCAATTTTGCTGTGTCGTGCTTTTGGATTATGGGAAGAAGATATTTTCAGTAAACATTTCGCATCATCACCAATAAGGTCACCACGATTAGTCTGCTGTAAAGCTTCTTTAACCAACTGACGGTTTTTAGGATTTTTATATTGCATCAGAGCACGCTGCATCGCTTTATCATGAGGATTACGGGCAACAAAAACCTTTTTGCCAGTTTCAGGATTGATACCGGAATAATACATTGCTGTCGATGCGCTTCCTGGAGTTGGAATAAAATCCTGCACCTGTTCAGGCTGATGTCCGATATCCCTCAAAAATTCACTTAACTCAACTGCATCACGCAGAGTACAGCCGGGATGACTGGAGATAAAGTAAGGTACTAAAAACTGTTTGAGGCCTATTTCTTGATTTTTCTTATTAAAAGCACGCATAAATTTTAGATAAACAGATTTACCAGGCTTGCCCATATTAGCTAAGGCATGTTCTGATACATGCTCTGGAGCAACTTTTAATTGCCCGCTGACATGGTAACGACATAATTCATCTAAGAAACGATCATTTTTGTCTGCCAGCAAATAATCGTAACGGATACCGGAACGAACGAATACTTTCTTTATTCCAGAAAGCGCACGAACTTTTTGAAGCAGTGCTATATAATCGCTGTGGTCAGTATCAAGATTAGGACATGGTTTTGGAAATAGACACTGCCTGTCGCGACAAACTCCTACTTTTAATTGCTTGGCACAGGAAGGATGTCTGAAATTGGCAGTCGGACCGCCAACATCATGTATATACCCCTTAAAATTTGGCAATTCAGTGATTTTTTTTGCTTCACGAATGATAGATTCATGACTGCGTGTCTGGATTATTCTTCCCTGATGAGAATGAATAGCACAGAAAGAACAACTGCCAAAACAGCCACGGCAACTGATCACACTAAACTGTACCTCTTCTATTGCAGGCACTCCTCCGTATTTTTCGTAAGACGGATGATAAGTACGCACATAATCCAAATCATAAATAGCATCCATTTCTTCCTGTGACAAAGGAAATGGCACTTGATTTTGAACAACGAATTTTTTGCCGTTCTTTTGGACAACAATCTTCCCGGAAAATGGATCAAGTTCTTTACTTTGTAGGTTATAAGCTTTAGCAAACGCTTCCCTATCTTTTAATATATCTTCTAATGAAGGTAATTCAATAAATTCATCTAACGCTTGCAAATCATCTGCTAAATAAGCTGTACCCCGCACATAATGGATATCTTCGATAATAGCTCCGCCAGCTAAATAGTCAGCAATTTCAACGATCTGCTTTTCACCCATACCATATATCAAAAGGTCGGCATTGCTTTCGACTAAGATGGAAGGCAAAATTTTATTTTCCCAATAATCAAAATGCGCAAATCTGCGCAAACTGGCTTCAATGCCTCCGATAATAACCGGCATTTCCGGCCATAAGCGTTTTATTTGCTGCGAGTAAACTACAGTAGCATGATCAGGGCGCTTCCCCATCTCTCCGCCAGGTGTATATGCATCTTTTTTTCTTGGTTTTTTAGCCGCAGTATAGTGGCAAAGCATCGAATCAAGATTTCCACCTGAAATAAGCACTGCCAGACGAGGCTTGCCCAGCACCTCAAAATTTTTCAGCTTGCGCCAATCTGGCTGACACAACAGTGCGACTTTATAACCCTGCGCTTCTAATACACGACAAATAACAGCCGGTCCAAAAGAAGGATGATCAACATAGGCATCGCCGCTGATAAACAAAAAATCTATTTGTTCCCAACCACGGGCATTGATATCTTCCTGGGAAATCGGCAAAAATTCTTTCATTAGGATTTATAGCCTCCGATATTATTTCTTATATTCTTTAATGACAACTCCATCAACTTTTTCAGCTGGAGCAGGCTTTCCGTTAACAGCAATCTGCATTGCCTTGATGTTGCCATATTTTACAATAATTTTTTTGTCAGCAGAGAAATTTTTTTCCTGATTGCTTACTAAAGTTCCTTCAAAAACTTTTTCTCCATCTACAGTAACTTCTACCCAGCATCTGTCATTACAAAACATATAGAGATTTAGATTGTTTTTATCAGGAACAGCTTGCTGCTTCTGCTGTACTTGCTTATTGTCAGCAGGCGTTTTCTGTGCTTTAGCAGCAGCCGCTTGTTCAGCGCGTTCTTTGGCTTTTTTTGCATCTGCTTCTATTTTTGCTTTTTCCTGCTCAGGTATTTCATTGCTTTTGGCAGTATCATCACTTAAAGCTGATTGTTTTGGTGTCACAATATTTTCCGGCTGATCACTGCTGCTGAATAAGAAAATATAACCGGCAGCAGCAATTATAACTAACAACACAAATGACAGCAGATAAGTAAAAATATTCGAAGAATTTTTTTGCGGTTTTAGATGAGGAGCAACACTTATTTTAGAAGTTGTACGGATTTCAGCAGGTTTTATTTCTTCTGGATCAACACCTGCACAAGCAGCTTTGTAAAGCGTAACTAATTCTGGACCGTTGAGCCCCAGATAATTACCATAGGTGCGTATTATTCCTTTAGTAAAAACATCACCTGGAATTTTAGCGTAGTCACCTGTTTCAATAGCCGCTAGATAGATTTTTCGGATACTGGTAGCTTCTTCTACCTGCTCTAAAGAAAGTCCTTTATCAAGTCTGGTATTTTTTAGAATTTCTCCTATATTATCCATAAGCTTACCCTCCTCTATCATACTTTATTGCGCTGTAAAAAAACGTTCTTCTATTTCATGACGCGACATAATTAATTCGCGGGGTTTGCTGCCAACAGACTGACCTACGATACCAAGTTCTTCCATACAATCAACTAAGCGTGCAGCACGCGTATAACCAATTCTAAATTTACGCTGCAGCATTGAAGAAGATGCCTGACCAGTATCCATGACTAAACGGACTGCATCTTCAAAAAGTTCGTCACTCATCAGATCGTTGCCATTTTCAGATGCTGCGTTAGAACCTTTAGTATCACTTTCTAACACCTGCTGAGTAACTTCTTCTGAATATTCGACTGGTATGGATTGCTTCTTGATAAAATCAACAATCTTATTTAATTCTCCATCACTCACAAAAGCACCTTGTACACGTACAGGTTTATTTGTACCGATAGGATAAAAAAGCATATCGCCTTTGCCCAATAGCTTTTCAGCACCGCCCATATCCAAAATAGTACGGGAATCGGTCTGTGAAGAAACAGCAAAAGCAATACGTGAAGGAATGTTTGCTTTTACAATTCCTGTGATAACATCAACAGACGGACGCTGAGTTGCCAAAATAAGATGGATACCAGCTGCGCGGGCTTTTTGAGCCAAACGCAGAATAGCATCTTCTACATCTACTTTAGCCACCATCATCAAATCTGCTAATTCGTCAATAATAATTACGATAAAGGGCATTTTTTCCGCGGCCTGTGCATTATAGCTATTGATTTCCCGCACATGATTATCAGCAAAAGCCTTGTAACGGCGTTCCATCTCGGCAACAGCCCAATGTAAAGCTGAAGCAGCTTTTTTGGAATCAGTAACAACAGGAGTCAGTAAATGCGGAATACCATTATAATTAGAAAGTTCAACAACCTTAGGGTCAACTAAAATCATTTTGACTTCTTCAGGACGGGCTTTGTATAAAATACCGGCAATGATCGTGTTGATACATACAGATTTACCGGAACCGGTAGAACCGGCAACAAGCATATGAGGCATTTTAGAAAGGTCTACCGTAATAATATTACCACTGATATCCTTGCCAAGACCTACACAAAGTTTTGACTCTGTTTTACGAACTAAATCGCAGTCGACTACCTCCCTGAAAAATACCGGATCATTTTTTCGGTTCGGGACTTCAATACCGATGGCAGCTTTGCCTGGTATCGGCGCCTCAATGCGAACACCTGAGGCGGCAAGTTTGAGCGCTATATCGTCTGCTAAGTTTACTACTGAACTTACTTTAACGCCAGGAGCAGGTTCCAGTTCAAATCTGGTGACGGAAGGACCGCGGGTAACAGCGACGACGCTGGCGCGAACGCGGAAATCTTCAAGTGTCTGTTCTAAAATAGCACATTGTTCTCTGATATCCTCTTCGGTATGCTTATCTTTGGAAACATACGGAGGATTAAGTAACTCCAAAGGTGGAAACAAGTATGTACTTGCTTCTGCTGCCGGCAGAGTTTCTGTTTTTACTTTTTCACTGACAGCCTTTTTAGGAGCCGGGCTGGCAGCAGAAATATTTTTATCAGCAGTATCAATGATCTTTATATCGCCAGGATTCTGATTTTTGTAAGGATTAAGAAAATCATGCTCTGGCATTTGTACTGCTGTTTCCTTTGGTTTATTAAAATCTATAATCGGCCTTGTAATAATATGAGGCTCATTTTTCTCAGCAACAGGAAATTCTTCGATAAATGGCTGTTCATCATCAAAAAACGCTTCTTCATCTTCAGCTTTACTTTCATTTTTGCCAACAGCTTTTCGAATGATCTGTTTAAACTGGCTTTCTTTTTTGATTCCTGAAGTAAAGCCTGCAAAATCATCACTGTTGTAAGGATTAACAGTGTTCAAAACTTCCATATTCTTAAAATCAGAAGTTTCAGCAGTAGTTTCATTATCTGAATTTTGATAAGTTACAATATTTTTAGCTTTTCTACCAGCTGTTTCTGCCGAAGCCTTTAAAGACAATTTCCCCGTTAATAAAACGCTGCAGATGATACCTGCAATCAAAATTATCAATGCTCCAGCTGTTCCTGACAGACGTCTTAATGCTAAAAGAAAAGCTCCGCCCAATAGACCGCCACCTTCTTTAAGCTGTTCAGGAACCAGCTCTTCCCCTACAGGTACAAAAACATGATGAGCTGTGCCTAAAAGGCACAGCATCAATAATGTTAGGGCTAATCCTTTTTTTGAAAAACCAATTCCCTTGTGAGAAAAAGAAAATCTGATACCAAGAACTATGCATGCGAGCGGAAACAAAAATGCCCCTTTACCTAAAGTATAGTTCATAACTTTATCTATAAAAGCACCTATTGTTCCTGTAGGAAGCCCAAAATAAGCTGCTGCTGCAAAACATCCTAACGCAAGCAAAAGAACGCCGCTTATTTCCAAACGACTGTTATTCTGTTGTTCCGTACGTTCTGCTTTGGTTCTTCTCAAATTAGGCACCTCATTTACAACATTAGATCTCCATTATAATAGGCAAAATCATCGGTCTTCTGCGTGTTTTTTCGTATAAAAATCTGCCAAGTGAATCGCGGACAGCAGATTTTATAACAGACCATTCAGAAACATTGCTCTGTTCGCATTTATCAAGAGCCTGCTGAACTTTCTCTTTAGCAGTTTCCATCAAGCCCTCTGCTTCACGCACATAAACAAAGCCGCGAGAAACTATATCCGGACCGGAAACTACAGTGCAGGTATCCTTATCGATAGTAACGACAACTATCATGATACCATCCTGGGACAGCTGTCTGCGGTCACGCAGAACGATATTGCCAACATCACCTACGCCGAGTCCGTCTACAAGTACTTTTCCGGAAGGAACGCGGCCATTGATACCAATACTATTGCGTGTCAATTCAATGATCGAACCGTTTTCGCCTACGACGATATTCTCGCGCGGCATACCCAGACTGCCTGCAAGCTGTGCATGCTTGATCAAATGCCTGTATTCGCCATGCACAGGAATGAAAAATTTAGGACGCACCAGATTGTGCATCATTTTGATTTCTTCCTGACTGGCATGACCTGAAACGTGTACGCCATTGCTTTTTTCATAAATAACATCGGCACCAAGTTTATACAAGTGGTCTATTGTTCTGGAAACCAGCTTTTCATTGCCTGGAATAGGTGTTGCGGAAATAATAACAGTGTCTCCGGGAACAATATCAACTTTTTTATGATCGGACATAGCCATTCTTGTTAAAGCAGACATAGGCTCTCCCTGGCTGCCGGTAGTAATGATAACTATCTTATCAGGAGTATAGTTGTTGCTCTCATCAATGTCGATCAGTACGCCTTCAGGTATTTTTAAATACCCTAATTCCATGGAAATATTTACTACATTTACCATGCTGCGCCCGATAACTGCTACTTTACGTTTATAACGAACAGCGCTGTCAACTACCTGCTGGATGCGATGTACGTTTGACGAGAAGGTAGCGACAATAATACGGTTTTTGGCATAACGGAATTCATCATCAAAAGTCTGCCCGACTATTTTTTCACTTTGTGTATAACCAGGGCGTTCGGCATTGGTACTGTCAGCCATTAAAGCCAGTACACCCTGATCACCGAACTCTGCGAATTTATTAAATTCAGTTACCTGTCCATCTACAGGAGTCTGGTCAAATTTGAAATCACCGGTATGAATGATAATACCAATAGGAGTATGGATCGCCAATGCAACTGCATCTGGAATACTATGGTTGACACGTATAAATTCCACTTTGAAATTTCCTGCGTGAATTTTATCTCCAGGTTTGATAATTTTGCATGCTTCAGAGCTGACCCCGTTTTCTTTCAATCTTCCCTGAAGAATACCTAAAGTCAAAGCAGTTCCGTAAACAGGAGCGCCGATCTGTTTCATAACATACGGCAAAGCGCCTATATGATCTTCGTGCCCATGAGTCAGGAAGATAGCTTTAACCTTGTCTTTGTTCTCCACTAAATAAGTAATATCAGGAATAACAAGATCGATTCCCAGCATATCATCTTCAGGGAACATCAAGCCGGCATCAACGAGAATTATATCGTCGCCATAACGGAATACCGTCATGTTCTTACCGATCTCCCCCAATCCGCCCAAGGGAATAATATTTAATTTACTTTGTATTTTACTCAAAAAAAATACACCTCCAAAATTTTTTTAATTTATTTCCGTACAAGTATTTAGACCTCTAGTAATAAAATCTATTAACCGCACACCTACTCTACGGTATATTATACATTAAATAATGCAGAAAAACAAATGTTTAATCAATTATCAATAAATTTTTATTGTAAAGATTCAGTGAACTGAACATAAAAAAACAAGCATACCTTAAAAGGTATGCTTGTTTGAAGCTCTTACAGATCCTCACCATGGTTTTCGATAGGACCTTTATTTTTATTCATGCGCTGCCAGAAGAAAGCAACTGCAAGAATTGCTACGCCAATAGCATCAGTAACAGCGCCAGGAATAATCATATTTAAGCCGCCAACAAAGAACAGCAGTCTTTGCAAAAAGCTGAGCTTGGACTGACAGAACCCAATCATGGCGACAGATACGCCCCACATGCCTATAATCGCCGTTGCACAGGCAAAAGTGATCGTAAATGGAGTTGCATCAATCATAAGCAGTTCAGGTGCCAGAACAAAAATATACGGAACGATAAAAGCCGCTATTGCCAATTTTGCTGCTGCAAAACCTGTCTTCATTGGATCGGCACCGGAGATACCGGCACCAGCATAAGCAGCCAAAGCAACCGGAGGAGTTACGTCCGCAACGATACCAAAGTAGAAGGCAAACATATGCGCTGCCAAAACAGGAACATCCATCTGCACCAAAGCAGGAGCAGCAATTGTAGATGTAATAACATAGTTAGCAGTAGTCGGAACGCCCATACCAAGGATCAAAGACGTGATCATTGTAAAGAACATTGCCGGCAACAAGTGTCCACCTGCAAGATCAAGCAGTGCCGTAGCCAATTTAAGGCCAACGCCTGTTTTGGTTACAACACCGATAATGACTCCGGCTGTAGCACAGGCAATCAAAACACCGAGAACACCTTTAGAACCTTCGATCAAGCCTTTGACTACATCACTAAAGCTGATACGTGTAGATTTTCTGAGGCAGGAACAGATCAGAGTAAGACCAATCGCCCACAAAGCAGCACGCATCGGCGTATAACCGGATACCAACAAGTAAACGATGATCGCCAGCGGTAAAATCAAATGGCCTTTTTCCATAAACAGTTTACCAAACTTAGGTAATTGATCACGCGGCGTCCCTTTAAGCCCAAACTTTTTAGCTTCATAATGTACGCCTATCCAAACACCAATGTAATATAACAGCGCCGGAATGACGGCAGCTTTAACAACTTCGATATAAGGGACGCCGACAAATTCAGCCATCAAGAATGCAGCCGCACCCATAACGGGAGGCATCAGCTGTCCGCCAGTAGAAGCAGCAGCTTCTACCGCGCCTGCAAAAGCAGGACGATAACCTAATTTCTTCATCATCGGAATCGTAAAGGCGCCTGTACCGGCTACGTTAGCAACAGAGCTGCCTGATACTGTGCCCATCAAACCAGATGATAATACGGCAACCTTGGCAGGTCCGCCTGCGGCCCAGCCGGCAACAGCGTTAGCCAGGTCGATAAACAACTTGCCCAAACCCGTAGCTTCCAAATAGGAACCAAATAAGATAAAGAGATAAATAAATGTTGAAGATACGCCAAGTGGAGTACCAAAAATACCTTCTGTGGTAAAGAAAAGATGATCGAACATCTCCTGCACACCAACTCCGCGATGTGCCAGAATCCCCGGCATATACGGGCCGGCAAAAGCATAAAACATAAAAAACAGTGCAACTGTAAGCATCGGCCAGCCGACAACACGGCGAGCTGCTTCAAACAGAAGCAATGTACCGATAAAAGCAATACTGAAATCAAATTCAGTATTCATACCGGCTCTTAAAACAAGTTCGTCGTAAAAAATTACGATATAAAGTGCACTGGCAACACTTAGAACAGCGAAAATAACATCAAGCGGATGCATTACAGATCTGGACCAGTTTTTCCTGCCGGGATACAGCAGATAAATCAAAGAAAATCCAAATGCCAAATGGATTGCTCTCTGTAAGTGTGCATCAAGTACACCGAAAGTTGCGGTATACAATTGAAAAACGGCGAAGGCAATACAGATAAAAGAAATTAATTTGTCCCACATTCCTGTTAAATTACGTTTGTCAGACTCTTTGTCAAACTTTTGCAGGACTTCTTCTGCTGACATAGTTGTTTTATCTTGTTCACTCATTCTGCCCTCTCCTCCCCTTTTGCAAAATTTAATTTAACCAATATTGATAACGTTTTTCTGCCTTGATTTCAACCAAGGTTCCTTGTCCATATAGATCGCAAAAATCATAGACTTTATTTTTATGTATAATACGAGGCTTTGCTTGTACGGCAGTCCTTAATTTTACAGTCTTATAAGGCCGATCCATTTTTAAGATAAACTTACCGTCAGGAGTATTAGTCAAAATTCCTTCTGCAGGTGAATATGGCAGTCCTACTCCCAGTGATTGATACCGAGTATGTGTCATAACCATATCATCTGCACCGTCAACTCTAAAAAATTCTTCCACCGTTGTCAACTGGACCGAATGGGTAAATTCAATATTCCATTCTTCTCCTCTTTTTGCAGTAAAACATTGTTTTGGCAATCCATCTTCGGGATTAATAGAAACTACTAATTGGTTGGCATACCAAAACAATATTCCCAAACCAACTAATACAGTAACTGATATCAGAATCATTTTTTTAGAAAAAGACCGATTACCGGAAGTTCCCGGCAACCGGTCTCTCAGGTTCATCATATAAAATATTTAACTCTTATTTTTCTTTCAAGTATTTTTCTGCGCCCGGATTAACAGGAACAGACATACCGTCCAATGCGGTTGCTTTAGAAACTGCATTAGCTACAGAATGAGCTGCTTTCAAACGATCGAGATTGCTGAAAATAGCTTTGGTGATAGCATAGCCGGTATCAGCATCCATTTTATCAGTTACTGCCAACATAGCACGAACTGCGATTGCCTGAACGTCGGCTTCTTGATTCGGGTAAGTTTTGGCTGCAATAGTAAGTTTGGTATAGAAAGGATATTTTGCAATCAAAGCGTCAGCTTTATCGCTGTCAACCGGCAGTAAAACTACATGGTTTTGAGTCGCAATATCCTGAATAGCTGCGGTCGGATGGCCTGCAGTTACGAATGCAACGTCAACATTGCCGTCTTTTAATGCATTGGAAGCTTCTGCGAAAGAGAGGTATTGAACTTTAATATCATCATAAGTGATACCATAAGCTTCGAGGATCTGACGGGCATTAGCTTCAGTACCGGAACCTGCGGCACCTACTGCAACGCGTTTGCCTTTAACATCATTAAGAGATTTAATACCGCTTTTATCCAAAGTCACGATTTGTATCGTTTCGGGATACAAAGTCGCCAAGCCCTGGATACTGGGGACTTTTTTATCTTTGAACATTTCTGAACCGTTAACAGCATAATAAGCGATGTCATTTTGTACAAAAGCGATATCGACTTTATCCTGCTGCAATAAGTTGATATTTGCTACAGATGCACCGGTGGATTGTGCTGAAGCATTAGCGCCGGGAACATTTTTATTCAAAATGTCAGCGATAGCGCCTCCCAATGGGAAATATGTACCAGCTGTACCGCCAGTAGCAATATTAATGAATTTTTGCGCAGCCGGTTTTTTTTCGTCCTTTTTGTCAGAACCACCGCCGCAGCCGGCTGCCATAGTAGCAAAGACCATGATCGCCATCAGAAAAGCTAAAAGTTTTTTCATAGGATCCCCTCCTCATTTTTGAGTGTACACAGTTGTATCATGAAAAATAAAATCTCATTTTTCAAATGACTATGCCACTTTACTTACTTAATTTAATTCGATAAATTTCTATAAAATCCTGCAAGTTAGAAGAAGCTCTATATTGTATACAATATACTTTATCTGTTTTTCTTAAATTTTTGCCGCTTTGCTAAAATTAAAAGAATATGGTATCATATATATCGTTATCAAATATTCAGAGGGCAATAAATTCCCTTGCCAATAAGAGAAAAGGATGTGTGTTTTATGAGTTCCGGAGCTTATACTCTCAAACTTTCACGTACGCTTTACAACGATACTTTCCGTGCCCAGCTGCTTGACGAAAATCAGCAGGTCATCGGCCATCTTCGTATCGTTCCAGGTGTCCCGCTTGACCGCAGCCTGGTCCCGGAAGACGCGCCCAGCGTTCCGGCTTATCTTTTGGTCATTGTCGATGACGCCGATATCAACAAGGATAATCTGATCGATTTTGAAGAACGTGCCAGTTATGCTTTACTAAAACGTTTTTCAACAGAAGCAATCAGTTTCCAGCATTGCCAATTCTATTATCCTTCACCTGCTTTCATTTTTGAACAGGCAGATGCACTTACTAATCCTGTTATGTGAAAAAATCCCTTCAACATTTTTGTTGAAGGGATTTTTTTATACATTTTTGCTATTTTATTATCTTCAGATAAATTTGTCACTGCCTTCGGCGCTTTCCCCGTTTTTAAAGCTGCGGTATTTGTCATAAATTATCCGCATAGCCGTTGCAACGGCTTTTTTAGCACTGCCCTGATATTGACGTTCTAAAATATTCTGCAGCTCTTCGTGCCCATTGGAAAGGTTGTAACCAATAAGGCACTGCGCAATATATTGCCGTGCCAGTTCAGTCGCCAGTGTGCAGTCGGCCTTTACGATAAGTCCGCTCTTCATATCTACAACCACAATCACTCCTATTACCTTATACATTTCCGCAGCTGTAATTCCTACCGGTAATTTTGCATACCCCGAAAAAAGTACTCTTTCATTACTTTGTTCGTTTAACATAAAAATCCTCCTGTTTTTTTACCGACAAGCTGCGGACGGAAACATTGATTGTTTTGACCTGCATTGCCGTCATATATTCTACTTTTTCTTTTATTTTGTGTTGGAACAATTTTGTTACTTCAAAAATCTTAACGCCGTAATACAATACGACATCGACATAAATGCTGATGCCTTTCGTTTCGGCACGCCTGCGCACTTTGATGCCTGTTACTTTATCAATGCCCATCATTTTTTCGGCAATGAGATTGATAATGTCATAAATAGCGTAATCGGAAATCAACAGCTTGCCATAGTAGCTGAACGCCGGTCTGACGATCGAACGGTCTTCCCCGCTTTTCTTCCTTTGCTTGGAAAATAAATTATATGGTAAATCAGCAAAATAACCTGTAAAATGCGGCTTCAACTCGACAGTCGGTACCGGAACAATATGCTTGCCGTCGCGCAGCCGGGCCTGTTTCGCCTTTTTGATCTCCTGCTTGGACGCAATCTGCTGAATATAAACGGTCTTTTCAGGCTCAGGTAACTCCAAACGCTTAACTATTTTCTCTATCATATTGTCGGAAGTTGCCAAAATCAGAAGCCGCCGGACGTCATTACCTGCCAAAGCCTGACGCACTGCTTCTGCATGATCTTCTTCAGTAAAAATAGCGCGCGTGACCGCCTGTATTCTATTCGTTTCATTTTTAGCAGAAGTTCCGGCTAATATTTTGGTTCCTTTGATAAGTAATCCGTCATCAATAATAGCATCACAATTATTTTTATGGGCAATACCTATTGCTCGATGACTTTTACCAGTACCGCTGGGACCTACAAAAGCTACTACTTTCATAAAGGCCTCCGCAAATCCGACTTAAATTTATTGTTTATATTCTATCACATTTTTGACATTTGTATATAAAACTTCAAAAATTCCTAATTGCTCAGGAAAACGCCCGCTCACTCCGTGAAAATCTGAACCGCCAGAAACCAGCAAATCAAAATTCTTCGCCAGCTCCAGCCAGTATTTCTGCTCATTTATATCTGCGGAAGGATGATAGACTTCGATACCGTCAAATTTTACATTCTTCATCAAACAGTTCACCAGCGGCTTATCCTCCAACTCACTTGGATGCGCGAGCACCGCCAGGCCTCCTGCCTGGTGCAGCAGCTCTACGGCCTCCTCCGGCGATAATTTAGGCTGCGGTTCATAACCAGGCCTGCCTCTCTTTAAAAGCACGTCAAAGGCTTCCTGCACCGTAGCAAAAAACCCTTTGGCAACTAAAGCTTTAGCCACATGGGGACGTCCGACTGCTCTGTTGTCAGGATCACATTCGGCCACCTCGACATAATAGCCCAGAGCAGCTATTTTCTGAAGAATCTTCTGCAGCCTGAGTTCGCGCGCATGGCGCATTTCATGCATTTTCGTCAGCAAACGCTCATTACTGATATCAATATGATATCCTAAAATATGTACGCTGGCTTCACCGGCCTGAGTACCAAGCTCTACGCCTCTGATGATGCGGGGAGCGTTTTTTATATTTACAGCAGCGGCTTCTGCCTGAACAATGCCATTTACAGAATCATGATCAGTCAAAGCCAGTACGCCTATTTTAGCAGCAGCTGCCGCTTCTACCAGCTTTGCCGGAGTATAAGTTCCATCTGAACTTGTGCTATGAGTATGCAGATCTACTAACATTTTACATTTCCTGCGCCAGCTTAATCAAAGTGCTGACGCCAAATCCGGTACCACCCTTAACTTTAAAACCCGCAGTTTTAGCAGCGGTAGAAGTACCGCCGATATCAATATGGGCCCAGGGTATCCCTGCTTCGACAAATTCACCGATAAACAATCCGCCGCTGATACAGCTGGCTTCACGTCCGGCACTGTTGAGCAGGTCGGCAACATCACTTTTCAACGCTTCCTTGCATTCCGGCAGCGCAGGCAGCTGCCAGTAGCTTTCGCCTGCTTTTTTACCAGCTTCGATAAGCTGTCTGATCAAAACATCATCGTTGCCGACAACACCAGCTGTTTCTGTCCCCAAAGCAACAATAACGCCGCCAGTCAGCGTTGCTATATCAACTACCTTGGCTGCGCCCTGCTTGCAGGCGTACCAGACCGCATCCGCCAAGACCATACGTCCTTCGGCATCTGTTGAAATAACCTCGATCGTTTTACCGTTAGCTGCTTTTACAACATCTCCGGGACGCTGCCGGAAGGCATATTTTCAGCACAGGCAATGATCCCCATCACATTGCAGGGTATTTTCAGTGCGGCAATAGCCCTTAACGCGCCTAAAACTGCACCAGCACCAGCCATATCGTCTTTCATCTCACCCATATTGTCACTGGGCTTGATCGAAATACCTCCGCTGTCAAAAGTAATACCCTTACCGACATAAGCAGTATAAGGCGCAGCACCTGCTCCATTATATTTGATTGTAACCAGACACGGAGGATGGATAGAGCCCTGCCCTACAGCCAGTAAAGCATGCATGCCCATCGCTTCCATCATTGTTACGTCTAAAATTTCAAATTCCATATCATATTCCAGAGCCAATGCTTCTGCTTCTTCAGCCATAACGCTTGGAGTCACTAAATTGCCGGGCCGGTTGACCAGATCGCGTGTATAACAAACCGCATCTGCCACAACCTCAGCTTCTGCAAGCACCCGTTCAGCATCAGGAATACCGGAAATAATAGAAAAATCAAGTTCCGGTTTAGCTTCAGGTTTACCCTTACATTCCGTAAATTGATACCCTCCCAAAACCAGCCCCTCTGCCAAAGCAGCTAAGTAATGGGCCCTTGCCGGATTAGAAAGAATCGGTGCCACAACAGCAGTATGCTTTATTTTGGCAGCAATTAGAGCCCTGGCAGCACTGCCGGCAGCTTTACGTAGATTGTTCGGCTTGCATTCGTCACCTTTGCCAAAGCCGGCAACAATAACTCTCTGCAACCTTCCATCCTGCGCTATAACAAGATCAGTCAAGCTTCCTGCTGCTGTCAAATCTTCATTTTTTTCAGCCAGCCCATTGACAGCCTGCACTATATTAGCTGGAATATTCATTTTTGTTAAGTACGGCAGACATTCCCTGCACAAAAACAAAGTAACAGACTCCGCATTGACTATACTTTCTTCTTCAAAACCATCTATCACTGATTTTACTAACTCTTTTGCTGTTTCCTGATCTAAATCCATAATACTACTCCTTTATACTTTTTTATTTTTATCTGAAAGTTACACAGGTAGTCAACTCATCCAAATAGGTGTTGCCATTTGATTTCTGCAGATTCAAATCACTGACAACGACCTTCATTACACTATGACGCGTACCGCCCGTATAATGGCTGCCTAGAGAATGAATAGCATAGGAAATCTCGTTGGAGGAACCGAGATATAACATCACGTGTCCGTCCATATGCAGTGTAGAACCAGGAGTTAAACCTTTTATGACATTAGCCCGCTGAGCACTGTTCATATTGCCCATTTTTTTATGAATACCAGCGCTTGTTTCCTGCTCGTCAGCATTGCGCGGCAGAAAAATACCTACTGTACGGTAAGCATTACTGATAAAACTGGAACAATCGACGCTTTGCTGCAGTCCGCCCCAACCGTATACAGAATCGTAAAATTTAAAAGCGCTGCGGATAATATTATTAGTCGTATAAGGCAGATAACCTTCGTGCAGCGAAGCATTGGCAGCCAAAACTACCTTCTCTTCCTGCAGCTTGCCCTCTTTAGTCCTGACAGGAACCTTCACCGTATAAGCAGATGCTTTTTTATCAGCCAGCTGCAAACGAGCGCCCTGCTGAAATAAAACCTGAGCTCCGTCCGCCTTTAATGTGTAATCCTTAGCAACTACGGTCAGAAAATTCTTAGGCTCCGCATAACGCAACCAGGTACTGCGGTCAGTTTCGGCAACATCAAATTTAGACAGCCAGCCACGGTAGTTATACGCTTGCACATAATAAAAATAACCGTTAGTACTGGTATGCAAAATAGCGACAGCCTCGCCCGGATCCAAAGCGGTTTCCTGCAAAGCATCAAAATTACGGTCACTGGCATAAAAAAACAAACCTTCACCTGTCGGCAGATTACGCAGATTAGCACGCCTTACAGTAACGCCATAACGCACAGTGACCTCAGCCGGTATTGCCGCCGCATTAGTTTGCGAACGCAGAATATTTTTATAATTATCACTGACGAGCTTACCTTCCCGGTACAGTTCATCACTCAAATCTGTATGCGTATTGACATAAGTTGCTACCGTTTTACCGCTCAGGGTTTTAGGATAAGCGGCCATATCATAAACTGTCGGCGATGCGGCAATGATCTTTTTATTGAAAGCCTCTACGCCCGCC
>OGNM01000667.1_pt1 | contig 18927 bp, 13 predicted proteins | sample 1573441 | NCBI WGS metagenome assembly OGNM01 (sample SAMEA2581915, study PRJEB24529) | metagenome | biome: Human gut stool | place: China | collected 2011
AGTATTTGGTGTGACTGCCCCCATTTGCATTTAGACCAGTTCCGCGATGCGCGACACTGCCACATAAATTTCAGAAATTTTATACCAGGTACGGTAGTCAATGACGCCGGTGACCGGCAGACCGAAGACACGCTGGAAGACCTCGACAGCCTCTCTTGTGGCAGGTCCGTAGATTCCGTCCGGTGTAACTGTCGGAATCGCCGGATAGGATCTTGAAATCCGTGCAAGTTCCTCCTGGATCTGACGCACTTTTTCGCCGGTCGAACCGATCGTAAGGTCGACTCTCGGCCAGGAAGCCGGGATGCCGGATACTTCTTCTGCCGTGTTGATGTACATGTTGTTTCCATAATAGTAGCGCAGAATTTCGATTGCCTCATAGTTCTGGTCACCCAGGTATTTGCTGCCCCACTGACTCAGCCAGTTGCTGCAGGTCACACGTTCCCCATCGCAGTACTGCGTTAAGATTGGCTGGCTGACGTTTGGCCGGGATAAAAAGTTCTGGAACATTTCATCCACGATGTCGGAGATGCTCTGGAAAATGTTCCTGCCGTAGGTAAATTTCTGGTCGTAGGCGGTGGAGGAGGTGATCGTGAAACTGTAGCCTTTGTTCCGGTACCACTCCGTGTACACCCGGTTTAATGTAAATGACATGATTGCAAGGATATTTGCGCGCAGCGTCGCATCCGGCCAGGTGGAATAGATTTCGCTGGACGCTACATTTTTGATGTAATCCTTGTATCGCACATAATAATCGCGCGCAGTCGTATCGTTTGGCGGACCGTCATGTACCACGACATATTCCGGCACCACGACTCTGCTTAGGACGATCTCCCCGGTCTCGGAGATCGGCTTGATCTCAGACTCTGCGATTTTCGGTGGAAAATCGCCCCAGAGGGTATTGACCGGGATCACGATCGTGTCTACCGGGTTCCCCGGTGCATCCACCTCATCCATTCGTACTTCCTGAAGCGACAGCTGCTTCGAAAACAGTTCAATTCCCGACACAGTAAACGGGCGGAATCCTTCAGCATCGACCTGAATACTATATTGCGAGAACGGCTGCTCTTCGCCTGGCTCCATTGAGAATTCAAGCGGAGGCGCAGGAAGCGTAATTTGTTCGGACATACCGGATGCATCTGTATTCACCTCCTCAACGATACTGTCCGGATCACCGGAATAGGAGATCGCTACACGGGCGTTTGTGATCGGACGGTTACTTCTTCTTGCCGTTACCTGGATCTTTAACTCACCTTGATCGGTATTATTTTGTGTATAGGCAATATCTGACATGAAAAACCTCGTAAATTCATTCATTCTATTATATGATGCAGTCTGTCAAAAGGTGTGTTTAAATTGTTTGTGTGAATTATAAAATAATGGAAGGAAAAATGTGGTTTATGATTTGTCAATTAACGAAAACAGAGGTATAATAATTATAATTGATGTACTGCCACAGGAAAACTATCTGTGGCATTATTTTTTCCGAAAATCAGATATAAGGTAACAGAGATATATGGCAAATTATAAAATGATCTTACAATATGACGGAACACGTTACCGCGGGTGGCAGGTGCTTCCGGCGGAACTTACGATACAGGGAAAGTTACAGGATGTTTTGAGCAAAATGGCAGGATACCAGGTGGAGGTTACCGGTTCCGGCAGAACAGATGCAGGCGTGCATGCAAAAGGACAGACGGCTAATTTTCATCTGAGAGAGGAATGGGATGAGGATAAAATTTTATTTTATCTGAATCAGTACCTTCCGGAAGATATTGCAGTCTGTGAAGTAAAGAGAGTGGATGAGCGTTTCCACAGCAGATATCAGGCAGTGGAAAAGACCTATCTTTACCGGATCCATACAGGAAAAATACCGGAGGTATTCGAGCGCAGATATGTTTATGATTATACGGAACCGCTTGATGTAAACCGCATGAGAAAAGCGGCAGAGTACCTGTGTGGAACACATGATTTTAAATCATTCTGCGGCAATAAAAAAATGAAGAAATCCACGGTTCGGACGATCTCCCGGATACAGATCAAAGAACTGCCGGGAGAGATACAGATCTATTATACCGGAAATGGATTTTTACATCACATGATCCGTATTCTCATGGGAACCCTCCTCGAAGTCGGAAAAGGCATCCGGACGCCGGAGAGTGTGACGGATGTACTGGAGTCCGGAGACAGAGCGAAGGCGGGAGCGCTGGTGCCGGCCAAAGGCCTGGTACTGGAAGAAGTTTTTTACACCTGAAACGTTGAATGAATTTTAAAAATCTGATTTGGGTATAGAAACCATAAGTTAGTCATGCAATGGTATACTGAATAGGTATCCTCCTGCAGAAGGAGGTCCTATGCCGAAAGAAGAAAGGAAAAAGGGGACACATTTAACTTGGGATGACAGGCATGAAATTCAGAAGGGACTGAAAGAACATCGTACCTTTAAAGAGATTGCATACATTATAGGCTGTTCACCTGATACGGTTTCCAAGGAAATACGCAGGCATCGTTATCATAAGTTGCGAAACAGGGATGGCATACTTCATGCAAGTCCCAACCGGTGTAAATACCGAAATAGCTGCAGGCGTTGGGATGTGTGTAAAAAGAAGAAGGGACATAAGTGCAGAATTCCATGCCGGGAGTGTATCAGCTGCAATAAGCTGTGTCCTGACTTTGTGGATGCACCATGCCCAATAGAACACAAGGCGCCTTATGTGTGCAATAACTGCCCCAAGTCCATCAGCTGTCTGTTTGATAAGTACCTGTATAACGCTGATTATGCCCATAAGGAGTACTGTGAAACGCTTAGGAAATCCAGACAGGGAATAGACATGACCAGAGATGAACTGGCAGCATTGGACAGTCTTGTGAGCCCGCTGATCAGGAAAGGACAGCCCCTGGCACATATCCTGGCGCATCATGCAGAAGAGATTCCCTGTGGGGAACGAACGCTTTATAAGTATATCAGTGCCGGCTATCTGACCGCAAGAAATCTGGATATGCGGAGAACGGTAAGATATCGAAAAAGAGTGAGAAGCGTTCCAACTCCCAAAATCAGCTATCGTAAAAAAGAAGGACATCATTATTCAGACTATCTTGATTTTATTGCGAAAAACGAAGGCATACGAGTGGTACAGATGGACACAGTGGAAGGAAATAAAGGCGGGAAATTACTTCATACGCTGTTATGGCCGGAAAACAATCTGATGCTGGCATTTCTGATTGAAACCAAAGAAATGAAGAATACCGTAGCTACTTTTGACTGGTTGGAAGAGACGTTGGGAAGTGAAATGTTTCGGGAACTGTTTCCTGTAATACTGACAGATAATGGATGTGAGTTTGCAGATCCGGAGTTGTTTGAAAAAGGACATGACGGAAAGAAGCGTACCAGAGTGTTTTATTGTGAATCGAGACATTCTGAGCAAAAGGGAGAACTGGAAAAGAATCATGAGTACATAAGATATGTACTGCCAAAGGGAAGTTCGTTTGATGGATTGAACCAGGAGCAGGTGTTACGTATGGTAAATCACATCAATAATACAACAAGGCCTAAACTTCATGGTTCGACACCCATGAAGAAGGCCCTGAAGTCATTTGACAAAAATGCAATGGAAAAGCTTGGACTGGAGATCATCCCACCCGATGAAATCTGTCTGAAGCCTGAACTATTGAAATAAATAAAACAGGCAGGAGGATACAGAAAAGAATAAACAGTTGATGGCAACCAGAAGTTACTCGTGCAAAAGACTTTTGGAGGCTTCCTTTAGTGTACCCTAAAATCCATTCATTTTTAATTATTATAGGTCAGAAAGGGATGAAAAACAACCTGAAAATGGCAAGAAACAGGGCAAAGCAGAAGTTAGTCGTGCAATTCTTTTTCTGAAGCATGGCAGTAGAAGTTACTAATGCAATCAACCTTTACACCTGAAAAATAAAAATACTGCAACTTTTTGCCCTACAATTACGTCTAGTATATTGTAGGGTATTTTGTTGCCTATAACTAAACTATTCAAAGCCACATTCGCAAAATCGCTCTTACAGAGCTTTCCTTTTGCTCATTGTGGCTACTTCGCCCTATAAATTTCGTCAGATATCCTTACGCATGCAAGCATTCAACGGATATCCGACAAAATTTACATGGCTCTGAATAGTTTATAGAATTTTAATAATTATGTTGCAGAAAATATGCATTGACAGGATACGATAAACGTAGATAAGGCGGAGGGGTCTTTTCCGATACGAAAGGTGTAAGGTGTGGAGCATGGAAAAAAGGGTTGCAGTATACAATAATAATACGGGTGTGATAGAGACAATGAGTTCCCTTCTCGCAGGAGAAGGCTTAAAAATGGTGGCAGTGACGGGGAGAGCACAGTTACAAGAATTACTGCGTGCACAGGAGATCCAGCTTCTGCTGCTGGATGTGGAACTGGATGGCAGAGGCTGGGGAGAAGGCATTGAGATGATCCATGACATCCGTAATATGACTACGATCCCCATTATTATCATTTCCGCACAGGATGCGGAGACCGCCAAGATCATGGCACTGAATGCCGGTGCGGATGATTATGTGACAGTGGGATATAATCCGCTGGAGCTGTTAGCCAGAGTGAAATCCCAGCTTCGCAGATATACACAGCTGGTCAATCTGTGCGAAAGTATTGATAGTATTTACCGCGTGGATGGACTGGAGATCAACGACAGGAACCGCACAGTGACGGTAGAGGGGCGGGAAGTGAAGATGACTCCCATCGAGTATAAGATTTTAAGGCTCCTAGTGCAGGAGCGTGGCAAGGTACTGTCCATCAGCCAGATCTACGAATCCATCTGGCATATGCAGGCTATCGGAGCGGATAATACTATTGCGGTGCATATCCGCCACATCCGTGAGAAGATCGAGAGCAATCCCAAGGAGCCCAGATACCTGAAGGTGGTATGGGGAACCGGATATAAGGTAGGATGAAAAAAGATTGTTAATCAGTGTGTCCTCTGCGTCAGCAGGGGACATTTTTGTAGGAGTCTGACAAATGGGTTGCTTGACAAAGCAGAACAAATACATTATTGTACTAATTAAATAATACAAAAACCGAGGATGGAATATAAGGATGCAGACAGAAGTAATATCGGAAGGGAAAATACAGGAAAAACGTGGAATCAGCAGTGCAGTGCTGAAAAATATCGCGGTAGTGACTATGTTGATCGATCACATCGGGGCTGTGATCGTGACAAGGCTGTTGATCCGGAACGGGCTGTATGAAGCTATGGCGAATCAGGAGGCCTATACTGCCTGGATGGGGCAGAACGGCCGAATGTACGGCATCTACATGGCAATGCGTATCATCGGCAGATTTGCGTTCCCCATTTACTGTTTTTTACTGGTAGAGGGATTTCAAAAGACCCACAATGTGAAAAAGTATCTGGGCAGGATGTTTTTATTTGCACTGATTTCGGAGGTGCCATTTGATCTGGCATTCAGCGGCAAGGCATGGTATCCGGCATATCAAAATGTATTTTTTACATTGTTATTGGGGCTGCTGGTGATCGCGGGACTTCATCTGGTGGAACAGCATTTTGTGGGTACAACGGTTGGAAAAACGATTCTGCGCGTGGGACTGAATGCCGTTATTATTCTGACAGGATGTGTACTGGGCTTGGTTCTTAAGACGGATTATGATTTTAAGGGGATTTTGGCAATCACTGTACTTTATCTGTTCCGTAACCGAAAGAAAGCACAGATGTGGGCCGGTGTCATCATTTTTTTATTGATGGACAGCCTGGAGATGTTTGCAGCACTTTCCTTTATTCTGATCTGGTTCTACAACGGAACGAGAGGGCGGCAGAATAAATATTTCTTTTACTTATTCTATCCTGCGCATCTGCTGCTCTTGTGGCTGGTATGTGTGGCAATGGGAATTGCGGGAATTCCTGCAATCTGACGAACCGCAGGATGCTCTGTAAATAGTAAAGTGGAAGACGGGGAAGACAGTGACATGGAGGATATGGCGTATATGGAAGAGAAAAAATGGGAGACAGGGGACAGCGAAGAGTTGATCCGTGTACAGGAGATCAGCAAGACATTTCATCTGTCTGCAAAACAACGAAAAATGGAGCACAGTGCATCGAAGACCAAAACAGCGGTGGATCAAGTGAGCTTTTGCGTAAAAAGGGGGGAAGTGTTCGGTCTGGGTAATAAGGTGATTGAAGCCAAGCATGTGGCAAAGGCGTTCGGTGACAAACTGTTGTTCGATGACCTCAACTTCATGCTTCCACCCAACGGTATCGTGGGTATCATCGGCCCTAACGGTGCCGGTAAGACCACAACGCTTCGGATGCTGGCAACGCTGATCCGGCCGGACAGCGGGGATGCGGTGTTATCCGGCAGCAGCGTAGTGACACAGCCGGAGGAGGTACGGCGCAAGATCGGCTTCCTTACCAGTGAACTGAAGCTGGAGGATTTTTTTACCCCGGATTATCTGTATGACTTTTTCTCTGGATTGTACGGTATTCCGACAGACAGACGGGACGCCAGAAAACGCATGCTGTTTGCACGGTTCGGCATTCAGGAGTTTGCACAGGTGCGCGTTAGGGATTTGTCCACGGGAATGAAGCAGAAGGTATCCCTGGTGATCTCACTGGTGCAGGATCCGGAGATCATAATTTTCGATGAGCCCACCAATGGGCTGGATATTCTCACAGCGAAGGTGGTGACGGATTTCCTGCTGGATCTGAAGGAGCAGGGGAAGACCATCATTGTATCCACCCATATCTTTAGTCTGGTGGAGAAGATCTGTGACCGTGTGGGGATTATTATTAATGGGCAGATGACGGTTTGTGAAAATCTGCAGACACTCTGTGGAGAGAAGAGTCTGGAGGATCGTTTTTTTGAGATCTATGAAGCGGTAAGTGGGGAGGAAACGGACCATGACAAATAATACGATCACAGTAATGAAAAAAGAGCTGGCCAGATTTTTCGGAGACAGAAGACTGGTGATCACCACACTGCTGCTTCCCGGAATTATGATTTATGTGGTGTACAGCTTTTTGGGCAGTGTCATGATGAAGACCATGCTTCCGGAAGATACTTATGTGGCGAAGGCTTATGTGGTGGACATGCCGGATTCCGTAAGAGAAGAGATGCGGGAACTGCGGGTGGACTGGCAGCAGGCGGACAGAGAGCAGCTGACGGAGATACGGCAGGAGATCCAGGAGAAACAGGTGGATGGTCTGGTGGTATTTCCGGCGGATTTTGATACAGTGGTGGAAAACTACCAGGTCAGTAGTGGGGAATCTGCGCCCAATGTAGAAATTTATTACAATTCCGCGGAACCGGAATCCGCTCATTTTTACAATGAGGTATCGGAGGTGCTGGAGCAGTATGAGACTTCCTTAGCTAATAAACTGGATATCAATGCCGGAGATTCGGTATACTATGACTGTGCCACCAGCAAAGATACTACGGGGCAGATGTTTTCCATGATGATGCCGTTGTTGCTTATGATGTTTTTGTACAGTGGATGTATGTCTGTGGCACCGGAGTCCATTGCTGGGGAAAAGGAGCGGGGTACCATAGCGACATTACTGGTGACACCCATGAAGAGAAGTTCCCTGGCTCTGGGAAAAGTGTTTTCCTTAAGTATCATAGCGCTTCTGGCAGGCTGTTCCAGTTTTATCGGAACTTTTGCGGCATTGCCGAAAATGATGGGCGGAGAACTGACCGGCGTGGATTCCTCGGTGTACGTACCTATGGATTATGCGATGCTGCTTCTGATCATTCTGTCAACGGTAATGGTGCTGGTATCCATGATCGCACTGGTCTCCGCTTTTGCCAAAAGTGTGAAAGAGGCAGCTACAACAGTGTCTCCGTTTACCATTGTGGTGACATTTATCGGATTGAGCCCTATGCTCAGTCAGGGAAAGGAGATCCCGCTATACCGATATCTGATCCCGGTATACAACAGTGTGCAGTGTATGAACGGCATTTTTTCCTTTAGTTATCAGCCGGTGGAAATTCTTTTGACCGTGATCGTGAATCTGTGTGTGGCGGGAGTGTTGGTATTCGGACTGACGAGGGCATTCCAGAGCGAGAAAATTATATATTCATGATGACAATGCAGCAAATGCGTAATATAATGTACGTGTTTGCTGTTTTTTTGCAGATAAGTACATTTTATGTTCGAAAGTCCGGATATTTTTTGGACCATGAGAAAAATGAGGAGCATAACCATACGAATGACACGACAGAAATTAAAACGTTTTCATGTGAAGAGAATATACTCTACATTGCTGCTTTCTTATGGTGCGCTGTTGGCTGCACCGTTTATAGCAGTATTTTTGCTACTTTCATTTTGGAAAAATAGTACAGAGAACTATTACAGTGAAATTATGAAAAATGACTTAACGGAAGGCCGCATGGCATTTGAAAAGCAACTGGATATTATGTGTGCAGGAGCTTTTTCTGTATCAAACGACAGTGATTTAAAGTGGGTCTATTTTCTGGACGGATTGAAGGATGGGGACAATAATATCGCAGCATTAATCAGATGCAATGACATGCTTCGCCAGACCTTTGCGGATTCAGAGCACTATCAGAATTACAGTGTGATTATGAAAAATGAATTGATATTTCGAAAAAGCGGGATGGTAGTTGGGGATAAGTTTTTTTATGACAATTATTGCACTTATCAAAATACGGATTTTGAGACCTGGAGAAAACAGAGTTTCGAGTCGAATACGTGGCAGCTGTTTCCGTTGGAAGAAATAAATACAGGGGAGAGAACATTTCAGGCAATGACATTTTCCTACCCTGTGCGGAATTATATTCAACAGGAGCCGGAAGCAAATGCTGTAGTACAATTTTTGCTTTCAAAAGAAAATCTGGAGCAAATGTTTGGACAACTGTTGAGCCGACAAGGAGGAATTCTGATTTATGGTGCAGAGGACAGACTGCTTGCAAGTCTGGGGAAAATCAATGCGGATGGTGATGATCCGGAGAACACGGATCTGTTTCTAAGTGAAGCAACAGGGGAAGATATCCGGCAGATAAAATGGAATGGAACAGATTGTCTGGTGGTAAATCAGACATCGGAAGAAAATGGAATGCATTTTGCGGCCGTTCTTCCGATGGCGGTAGTAATGCAGAATTTTCAAAGAATTCGTAGAGCAGCATGGTTGATTCTTTTCACAGGGGCAGTACTGGAAATTGGCCTTGGGTGTTGTTTTGCATTAAGGTACAGCAAACCGATTCATAACCTGATTGACAATATGCAGGGATTTTTTATGCTGGAAGACAGAGAAATTCATAAAACGGAAAATATTTCAGAGTATGAATATCTGGAGAAGGGAGTTCATGCCCTGTTGGATGATTATCAGTCTTTGAATGCGATGCTACAGGAAAAGACCGTGAAAGAGAGAAGAAATTTTCTGACATTACTAATGAACGGAGAATTTGACACAGAACTTAATATTATAGAGGAAGCTGCCCATGCCGGAATCCGGTTAGTGCAGAAGGATTACTATGTACTGGTGTTTGGCAGTGAGGAGGGAGAAAAACTGTTGTCAGCGGCAAAAAAATGTGCAGAGACGGAAACAGAACAGATATGGTATCCGGTAGATCCGACCCATGTAGCATTGCTGCAATATTGTACAGAGGAAAATCCTATGGAACCTCTGCTTGTAGGAGAGCAGACAGCAGAGAAACTGAAACAGCTTGGAGCGGAGGAGGTTTATGTCGGAATCGGCAGCTGTTATACAGAAAAGCGAGAAATTGTATTTTCTTATCAACAGGCGTTATATTGCTCTGATAAGGGAAAAATAGAAAAACAGAATGTAGTGGAATACAGCAGAGAGCTGTGGAAAAGGAATATGCCTTGGTATCCGCTGGAAATGGAAGAAAAATTACAGGCTGCTACAAAAAACGGTAATTCAGAGCAGGTAAAAGAAATTTTTATAAAAATAAGAGAAGAAAATCTGGGAAAAATACATCTGTCGGCCAATGGAGGGAAAGTCGTTATATCGGGAATCACCTCTACTTTGATAAGAATGTGTAATAATATGGCAGAAAGTATGGAAACGGAGCAGCTGCTGGAAAAAGTACAGACGGAACAGTCGTTTCCCAAAGCATTGGAAGTATTGGAAACACAGTTCCTGCGTCTATGCGAAGAAAATTATCACAGCAGGAGCAGAAAGAGCGAGATATACTATCAGAAACTGGAAGAATATCTGGAGAAAAATTATGGCAATCCATCTCTGGGCGTCCCCATGGTGGCAGAAGAGTTTGGACTATCAGAAAACTATTTTTCTATCTTTTTCAAGGAGACGATGGGAAAATCTTTTAGTAGCTATTTGGAAAAATTAAGACTGGAAAAGGCAAAAAAATTAATTGCCGAAGGAAAATGGGATATGGAGACCATTGCTCAGATGGTGGGTTACGGAAGCAGCGCAACCTTCCGACGGGCCTTTAAACGTGCCTACGGGATAGCACCTTCGGCATGGAAAGAATAAAAATCTAAGAAAATGCGCAGTACCTAAGAAAGTGTACGGCGCATTTTCTTAGATTTTGTACGTTGCATCAGGAATTTCAAGTTGTTGTTTCAGTGCCCGGCCTGTATTGTGAAATGCGTAAGGCAGCCACAGTACAAATACAAAAAATCAAATCGGTAAGCTGTGGGCTGAGCAAAAAAAGAAGGCGAGGGCACAAAATGAAGAAGAAAAAAATTGTAGCACTTTTAACAGCATGCATGCTTATGACAGGAATGTTTACCGGGTGCGGATCATCCCAACAGGCAGCAGGATCATCAGGAGCAGAAGCAGGTCAGACACAAACAGGGGACAATTCATTGTTTAATGAACCGGGACAACTTCCCATTGTAAATGAGCCCGTGACTCTGACGGTGTTTGCGCCTGCAAATCCGGACGGCAGCTGGGAAGATAATGAAATGGTAAAAGAACTTGAAGAGACAACGGGAATCCATTTGGAGTGGCAGACCTGTGCGGCTTCAGATAATGTACAGGAAAAGCTGAGCACCATGTTCGCTTCGGGAGATCTTCCGGATATTATTTTAACTGGTGTAGGCAGTAGTAACCGCTATGACAAAGCAACAGAACAGGCGCTGGGAGAGCAGGGACTGATCTTACCTTTAAACGATTATCTGGACACTGTTTCAGTAGGTTATAAGCAGGCACTGGATGAAATAGAGGGGATGAGAGACTATATAACAACTCCCAACGGTAATATTTATTCTTTACCGAATGTAGATGGATCCCTGCATGTACAATACAATATGAAATTGTGGATCAATACGCAGTGGCTGGATAATCTGGGATTAGAGATGCCGACAACTACGGAAGAGTTTTATCAGGTCATGAAAGCTTTTAAGGAGCAGGATGCCAATGGCAATGGAGATCTCAATGACGAAATTCCTTTGTCAACAGTGACTTCCGGAGCGGGTACACAGATTGATGGATTTCTAATGAATCCGTTCCAACTGACTTCTGAGACAAATAAATTGTACGTGGACAACGGAAAAGTGACATTTGCACCTGTTCAGGAGGGATATAAAGAAGGACTGAAATATTTAAAGCAATTGTATAGTGAAGGTTTTTTAAACCCTGAATCTTTTACACAAGATAAAAATAATCAGGTAAACATAAATGAAGCAGGGGATGAATGCGTTATCGGAGCATTTCTGGCTCAAAGACCAGGATATGCATGTGATTTGACAACAGAACCCTATTCCGATAAATGGAAGCAGTACCAGTCACTTGCACCTTTGACAGGACCGGACGGTCAATGTGTGGCATCCTGGAATCCTTATGTTATGTTCCAGACAGGTATGACATTTATTTCGAGCAGCTGCAGTAATCCCGAAGCAGCATTCCGTCTGCTGGATTATATTGAGACGCAGACATACAGAGCTATTCTTGGAAAAGAAGGTGTGAATTATGTCATGCTGGATGATGATACGACAGAAGTAGGCATGGATGGTGTGACAAAAGCACTCTATAAGAAACTGGATGCTTCCACAGCCAATGTAACTTTGAATCAGGTTACGGCATTGGTGCGTACACCGGATTTCCTGCTTGCAGATGCTACGAACCCGGATCCGTATGCGGAGGATGTTAAGCCGGTCAATGGTCGAAATGTGGTTATTTACAGAGCGTCTCTTGAACATGAAAAGGTGCGACAGTCCAGAGAGTCGGTAATGCCGGATTTATATATGAGCCAGGAAGACTCCAGCGAAATGTCTTTGCTTAAGACCAATGTTATGGATGTTCAGAAAGAATATATGGTGCAGTTTATTACCGGAGCAAAGGATATTGATGCAGAATGGGATGGCTATATCAGTGCCCTGAATAATGTAGGACTGGAGAGATATTTGGAGTTATTACAGAAGGCATATGATGAATCTTCTTTTGCAAAATAGGAGATCGGGAAAGCCTTTTGAAACATTTGCAAGGGGGACTGCATTAAGGCAGCCCTCCTTTTATAGAAAGAAGGAAGAAAATGAATCCTAAGAAAACAATTCGTCCGGAACATAAAAAACAGCATGCAAAAAATACAATACGCAGCATAAAAAGGCATTGGCAGTTATATCTGATCGTAGCACTGCCTCTGGTTTATCTGATCGTTTTTAAATATATGCCTATTATTGGATCGCAGATCGCATTCCGGGATTACAATTTCAAAGGAGGTATCTGGCACAGCCCGTTTGTAGGACTTAAGTATTTCAAGATGTTTTTCCAGTCACCACAGTTCTGGAGACTGATGGGTAATACATTGGGCTTGTCTGTGTATGGTATTGTATTGGGAGTTTTTCCACCGATCATTCTTGCGATTGCATTGAACTATGTCAGAGTGCGATGGTTCGGAAAGACGGTACAGATGGTAACGTATATGCCTTATTTTATTTCTACCGTTTTGATCGTAGGTATTCTGTCACAGATGTTATCTCTGACGGGTCCGGTGAATCACCTGATCGAGAATCTGGGAGGACAGGCCATTCATTTTATGGGAGAGCCTAAATTGTTCAAAACATTATATGTTTTCTCTGATGTATGGCAGAAAACGGGTTACAATGCCGTAATTTATATCTCTGCGCTTGCTGCGGTAGACCAGGAATTACATGAGGCAGCAACCGTGGACGGTGCGAATATCTGGCAAAGAATCAGATATATTGACATTCCCAGTATCATGCCGACAGCAGTAATTCTGTTGATCATGTCCTGTGGGCATATTTTGACAATAGGATATGAAAAAGTACTGCTCTTGCAAAATGATTTAAACATGGCAACTTCAGACATTATCTCAACGTATGTTTATCGTATCGGTCTGAGCGGAATGCAGTATAGCTATTCGACAGCGATTGGTATATTCCAGTCAGTGGTATCTCTGATATTATTGCTGGTTGTAAACAAAATAGCGGATAAGGTTGCCGATACCAGTCTGATATAGGGAGGAACATAAGATGAAAAGAAAAGTTATGAGCAAAAGTAATCGTATATTTTATATAGTAAATACTGTGCTCCTGATGATATGTCTTCTGTTGGTAGCGATGCCAATTCTCAATGTGGTAGCTTCGTCTTTGTCTTCGCCAAGCGCTGTAATAAGAGGACAGGTATCTTTCTGGCCGAAGGGATGGAATATTGATGCATATGAGGAGATATTTTCCAACAGGTCTCTTCTGACCGGTTATAAAAATTCCATTATATATACTATAGTGGGAACATGCGTAAATATTGTATTGACAATTATGGCGGCATATCCATTGTCCGTAAAGGATTTTATTGGAAGAAAGGTGATCAGCGCTCTGTTTATTTTCGTTATGATCTTCACAGCACCGTTGATTCCTACTTATCTGAATGTCAAAAACCTCGGACTGCTGGATAGTATGTGGGCATTGATCTTACCGGGAGCAATTTCGGTATATAACATGATCATTGCAAGAACCTATTTCCAGAACAGCATTCCGGGAGAAATGTTGGAATCTGCAAGACTGGATGGATGCGATGATATCCGGGTTCTGGTTAATATGGTATTACCGTTGTCAAAATCTATTTTGGCAGTATTGGTACTTTATTATGCCATTGCTCATTGGAATTCCTATTTTGATGCATTTATTTATTTGTCTTCAGAGAATAAATTTACACTGCAGGTAGTCCTGCGTAATATCATGAATTCGGTAGCAGCTTTGGAGGAAATGGCAACTACGGCAGAACAAAGTATGCGTGCAGCGAACATTGAAGTATTAAAATATGCTATTATTGTATTTGGTAGTATTCCACTGATTATTTTATATCCTTTTGTACAGAAACATTTTGTAAAGGGTGTTATGATCGGTTCAGTAAAAGGATAAGGAGCATTTGTATGGTCGCAGAACATAAAATAGACAGGCAGAAACTGATATCGGGACATAATCCGGTGCTGACGGAGATAGCAACGGACTCCCCGCTTACGGTAGGAAACGGAGAACTTGCTTTTACGGCGGATATCACCGGAATGCAGACGCTATACGAGGAATATCAGGAACTCCCGTTGTGTACAATGTCACAATGGGGATGGCACACGAAACCGGTAAGCAGGGAAAAGTACAATTATACACTGGATGATCTGGTGATGACGGAATATGTAAACAGAGAAGGACGTCTGTTAAAATATCCGCAGGATAAAAAGGTGGGCAATGAAGATGTCTATAACTGGCTGCGGGAAAATCCCCACAGACTGAATCTGGTAAGGGTCCGCCTGCAGTGGGAAGAGGAGAGCATTTCTGCAGAAGATATCACCGGGGTGCGGCAGGAACTGGTTCTGTATGAAGGGATTCTGTACAGTGAATTCCAGATACGGAACAATGCCTGCAGAGTGCGGACCGCCTGTCACAATGAAGGGAGAGACATCCTGGCCTTTTCTCTGGAGAGCGAGGCACTGAAGGAGAAAAAAATTAGTATAGTGCTGGATTTCCCCTATGGAGCTTCGGATATTACCGCATCGGATTGGACACAGAACGACAGACATCGTACTACGATACTGCAGACGAGTGATGAAAAAATGCTTCTGTGGAGACAACTGGACAGGGATGAGTATTATGCAGGTATCTATGCGCAGGGAGGAAAGATCCGAAAGGAAGGCAGCCATACCCTTCGTATTTTCGCCAATGGAGAAAAACTGGACATCTCCATAGCGTTAGGAAAACAAAAAGAGCAGGCAGAATGTTTATCTGCACAGGAAGTAATGAACGCATCCAAAAGAGGGGGTGGGCGTTTCTGGGAGCGGGGCGGTATCATTCAGCTGAATAAAAGCGCTGACCCCAGAGCAAGGGAACTGGAACGGCGGATTATTTTGTCACAGTATCTTATGGCAATCAATTCCAGTGGTTCAACACCTCCGCAGGAGACAGGACTGACATGTAACAGCTGGTACGGTAAAATGCATCTGGAGATGTATCTGTGGCATTGTGCATGGCTTCCGCTGTGGCATCAGGAGGAGCTGCTGGACAGAAGCCTGGCATGGTATAGGGAACATCTGCAGCAGGCAAGAGAAAATGCGGCAAGAAACGGCTACAAAGGAGCAAGATGGCCGAAAATGATCGCCACGGAAGGAGTGGACTGCCCTTCCAATATTGCGCCCTTGCTGGTGTGGCAGCAGCCGCACATTATCTATATGCTGGAAATGGCATATCGCAGAAAAAGAAATCGCAGATTCTTAGAGGAGAACTGGGAACTGGTGAAGGAAACCGCTGATTTCATGGTAGATTTTGTGGGATGGGATCCGGTGAAAAAAGTCTACAGTATCTGTGCTCCGGTAATACCGGTACAGGAATGTCATAAGGCAATGGATGTGTGCAATCCGGCTTTTGAAGTGGAGTATTTCCGGGATACCTTGCGGATCGCCGGATGGTGGGCAGAACGACTCGGCAGGGAAAAGGAAGAACTCTGGGAACAGGTAGCAGAGCATATAGCAAAACTGGCGGAAAAAGACGGCGTGTACCTGGCACATGAAAATTGTCCGACGACATTTACGGAGTATAACAGAGATCACCCCTCTATGCTGGGAGCTTTTGGTCTGATCGACAGTGACCGGATAGACAGGACGGTTATGGACAACACATTGCAGTTGGTAGAGGAATGCTGGAAATATCCTACCCTGTGGGGATGGGATTTTGCCATGATGGCGATGACGGCGGTAAGATTAGGAAAGCCGGAGAAAGCAATAGAGTTACTATTGAAGGAATCTCCAAAGAACTGTTATGTCACAAGCGGCAATAACCGGCAGACAGGACGAAAGGACCTGCCGTTGTATCTGCCGGGAAATGGATCACTGTTATTGGCAGCAGCAATTATGGCGGCAGGATATGATGGTTGTGACAGGCAGACACCGGGGTTCCCGGATGACGGACAATGGATCGTGGAATTTGAAAATATTGATCCATTGCCGGGTACGAGCCCTGTCAGCCCCATTGACTAGGCAGAAAATAAAGTGTAAAATAAAGCTATATGCCATAAAATAGAAATTTGGAGGAAAATAATACATGCAACTGCCTATTTTTGAGAAATACATTGATGAACTGATCGAGAAGAGTACTTTGGATGTTCCAGCATGGAACATAGAGAAGGCGAGAGAGGGGAAAGCTGCCGGTTGGAATTACATTGACGGTTGCATGATCCTGGCACTTTTAGAGATCTACAACGCTACCGGAGAGAAGAAGTATTACGAATTCGCAGATGCATTTATTGACCACAGAGTACAGGAAGACGGTACGATTACGAAGTATTCCGTGGAAGAATATAATATTGACAATGTCAATGCGGGCAAGACTCTGTTCGCATTGTATGCCCTGAATGGTAAGGAAAAATACCGCAAGGCCATCGACCTGATCTACAGCCAGGTGGAGACCCAGCCCCGCACCGAGGAAGGCAACTTCTGGCACAAGAAGATCTATCCCAACCAGGTATGGCTGGACGGCATGTACATGGGACAGCCTTTCTACATGGAGTATGAGACCAAATTCGATGACAAGAAGCACTATGATGACATTTTTCATCAGTTTGCCAATGTTGTAAAATATATGAGAGATCCCAAGACCGGATTGTACTATCACGGTTATGATGCCTCCAAAAAGGCATTCTGGTGTAACAAGGAGACCGGTCTGTCCCAGAATTTCTGGCTGAGAGCACTGGGCTGGTATTCCATGGCATTGTTGGACACTCTGAGCAAATGTGAGCCGGGGGAAGAGTACAAGGCAGAGTATGACAATCTGAAGAAGGTATTCGTGGATCTGATCGATTCCATGTTAAAATTCCAGGACGAGAGCGGTATGTGGTACCAGCTTCCAGCACTGGGGGGTCAGGAGCCGAATTATTTAGAGACCAGCGGAAGTGCGATCATGGCTTACTCCCTGCTGAAGGGCGTGAGACTCGGATTTTTACCGGAGTCCTACAGAGCCTATGGATTAAAGGCATTTCAGGGAATCTGTGACCGTTATCTGAAGGAGAAGGATGGACATTTAAGCCTCGGCGGTATCTGCCTCGTGGCAGGACTGGGACCTGAGGATAACCGTCGGCGTGACGGCAGCTTCGAGTATTATATGTCCGAGCCCATCGTGGAAGACGATGCCAAGGGTGTGGGACCGCTGCTTTTGGCTTACACAGAAATGAGAAGACTGGATGACTAAATGAAGTCAGGCGGAATGATGAAGAACGATAACAGAAATGACAGAAGAACATCCGGACCTGCGAAAGGGACGGAAAAGACCAAAGCAACGGGAAAAGCCAATGCGGCGGGAAAAACTAAAGTGACGGCAGGCAAGGAAAACCGGGTGCCCGTAGGACAGGGCCGGGAAAAGACGGCTGTTAAAAAGAGGAGTGGTCTCTGCCCGGTGGCTGATAAATGCGGCGGGTGCAGTTGGATCAACAAGCCCTATGTGGAACAGTTGAAGAATAAGGAAAAGCAATTAAAGGAGCTTCTGGCTCCTTTTTGCAAGGTCGAGGGTGTCATCCCCATGGAGCACCCGGAGCATTACCGGAACAAGGTACATGCGGTATTCGGCGAGAACCGGTATCACGATGCCATCTCCGGCATTTATGAACAGAAGAGCCACCGGATCGTTCCCGTGGACAGCTGCCTGATCGAGAATGCCAATGCGGATGAGATCATTGTCTCTATAAGAGGGCTGCTGAAATCTTTTCATATCCGCCCTTACAATGAGGACACCGGGTATGGGCTGCTGCGCCATGTGCTGATCCGGACCGGCCATGTTACCGGACAGATCATGGTGGTGCTGGTACTGGCTTCCCCAATCCTGCCCTCCAAGAATAATTTTGTGAAGGCACTGCTGAAACTGCACCCGGAGATCACCACCGTGGTCATCAATGTCAACAATCGAAATACCAGCATGGTACTGGGCGACAAGGAGCATGTGATCTACGGCAAGGGATACATTGAGGATGAACTGTGCGGAAAGAGGTTCCGCATTTCTCCCAAATCCTTCTATCAGGTGAATCCGGTACAGACCGAGATACTCTATGGGAAAGCTTTGGAGTATGCCGGACTTACCGGCAAAGAGACCGTGGTGGATGCCTATTGTGGCATGATTGCCAGTGACAAGGCCGCCAAGGTCATCGGTGTGGAGTTAAACGCCGATGCTGTCCGGGATGCCCGCAACAATGCCAAGTCGAACCAGATCCGCAACATCCAGTTCTACCAGAACGATGCCGGGAAATTCCTCGTGGAGATGGCCGGACAGGGCGCGAAGGTCGATGTGGTCCTGATGGATCCCCCCAGAAGCGGCAGCACCGAAGAATTCATGAATTCCGTAGCCCAGATCGGCCCGGAGCGGATCGTCTACGTCTCCTGTAATCCCGAGACACTGGTCAGGGACCTGAAGTACTTTAAGAAGAAGGGTTACCGTGTGGCGAAGGGCGTGGGAGTAGATATGTTCCCGT
>OGNM01000671.1_pt1 | contig 18818 bp, 33 predicted proteins | sample 1573441 | NCBI WGS metagenome assembly OGNM01 (sample SAMEA2581915, study PRJEB24529) | metagenome | biome: Human gut stool | place: China | collected 2011
ATGGTGGCGCAATTTTCAACTGGAATATTGGCGCACTTTTCAATTAGTATCTACACATTAGAGCCGACTGACACACGCATTTCATATAAGTCTGTTCCATCCAAATGCTTTATATACTTTACAGGCAAGGCATACACCGTTTGTACAAGTTCAAATGTATACTCGAACTTATCCTTTACCCTTGCATTTAGATCATTGTAGAACTCTTCAAATTCCTCTGTCTTGTATATGGTTCTTATATCAGTGGTTTTAGTTTCTATTGATTCCATAATGCAAATATAACTAATTAGTTATAATGTAACAAGCTTTACGCCCTATTTTACACTAAACTTTTTGATTGCTCAAATACTTTTCTGTGATTATTTCAACCGATTTGCTTATCATGGAATCTGTGTCGATTCCTATCTGTTGGTAGAAGTTCTCATTTCCGGCAAGACTTTCACTTGCAATTTGCAGTGTTCTGCGTTCTTCTTTGGTGAATTCGATGCGGAAGGTGCGGAAGATGGATAACGCTTCTTTCAGGCACCCGGACTCGAATAAATTGATTGCTTTTTCTGTTTTCGTTCTCATATCCTGATATTTAGATGTGAATGTATAATATATTTGATATCAAAATGTTATAAATTAAATTACCATCATAAACAACTAATAGATCCCTAAAACAGCCTTATACAATTCAAAATTCTTGTTTTCAACATATTCATCGGAAGCATAGCATTTAGCTCTGGCATACCACTTATGGAAGCAATCAGAACAATACCAGCAATTAAGGACTGCGATGTAGAATCCATCTTGGCAATTACTGGAACCACAGCTGTCGCAAATTCCGACACATCCATATTCACTGAGCGCGCATATCATTTCGCCACGAGTGGCTTGTATGATCTTGAATCCTTTCTTGTTTTCGTAAACTTTTGCCATCTTTAGTTACTTTGGTTCCCATTACATTAATCTCCTGTCTTCACTTACACTTTCGGCATGAATCCCTTTTTGAATTTCAATATTTCGACCGACATTTATTCCTTCCTTAGCACATAGCCTATCAATTTTGGCTTGTGATTCTCGTGCATTGCCAATCTTCTCATTTTTGAGAAATTCATCTATTTCTGCTTTTGAAGCGACTACCAATGCAGTTACATTACTTGTTTCTTCCAAACCTTGCTTCATGGAAGCAAATTTATCGCCCAAACCAATGACGCAGCCATACAGAAAGGATTTCATATACATAGCAAGCGTTTTAGGCGTAATTCCATATTTACGAATACATTCATACTTGTAGTTTGGATATTTCCTTTTCCCGATAATAACAAATTGATGCGCCAAGAATGAAATCAGATACAACACTACTTCTACATTCTTCTTGCGACCAATGATCTGAAATTTATCCCTTACCATACGGTAATTCTTGGGCCTGCTTACAATAAGGCTTCGGCACATATTATATTCGCATACCGTTGATACAAGAAAATCATACCAAACACCGTTGCTCATTTCAACCTTGTAAGGTATTTCTTCTGCTATTACCGGGTTCTCCAGTTTCTCCTGCTCTGGTATATCTTCTTCTGACAGGTTGTATTCCATCAGCAGACGGGCGATACCTGCTGCTGCCGCATGTGCTTCGCCTTCATTGCCTAACGCTTTAGCTGATTCTTTTAGGTTCATCAGCTTACGAAGCTTCTCTAAAATTTTGTCTCTTTTCGTTTCCATTGTAGTTCACCCTCTAATAATCACATATCTTCCGGCAGCTATTTCACTTCTATACTCGACAGAATAGCCTTTGTCTATAAATGCTCTTATGACATTATCGTGCGCCAACTCCGAAATTTGGTGTCTGTCTTTAGCGTCACTTCCAGTATTTTTTGCCCAACAATGAGGCCAGTTATTTCCCCATCCTACGCCATAATGAAAGTAAACACATTCACCTTTCTCTTTGATTTCCGAGAGGATGAAAGATGCAAGTGCGTCTTCCTCGGATTTTCTTCTATTTGATTTTGGTATTTCTATTGTCAACATACTGATTTATTTTTAGCGTCCAACCATTTGTCCCGTCTTTCTCTACACGCCTCTAAGGTAGGCGCACAACAAGCAAAGAGTTCACCACTTTCAGTACGGTAATCGTACTGGTACATTCTCACTCTTTTACCTCTCAACCTGGTGTTGTAGGTAGTGTAATTCTCTTTGCCGGGCTGGCATACGCTGCAACCGTTTACATTTATTGAGTTCATAATTCAAGTAATTGTTTCGTTTTATCCACGTCTACAAAACTCGTCCACCCTGCTTTATGCAGCTTTATAGCTGCCTCTCTGATTGTGATTTTGCCACTCTTGACACTTTCTTTCAAAGATTCTAATACATTCTTCATTCTTAATTCATTTTTACGTTCAATCTTTCTTCACTCGTATAAGCCACTACAAGCCCTGTTTCATCATGCTGTATGGTGATGTACTTTTCACCCCTCTCTATAGTAGAGAAGTCATAAGGGGTTACCATCTTACCCAATACCTTGCCCAGTTGCTTCATCAGTGGGGCTTCAGGGCTGATAACTAAAACTAAATCTGCTTTCATAATCGTGTATATTGTGGTAGCCATAAGGCTACCGGATTAGAACTCAACCAATATCAATCTTTCTAAAGAACCTGATGCTTTCACCCACATATGATTATGTCCGAAACCATAATCGAAAAACAGTTTAAAATAAGGGTGTCTTACTATTAAAGAGCTCATACAGCCTCTTAACTCGTCTTCTGACATACAAGAAGTTATTTCATTGATAATTTGAACGAAAAGGTGTAAAACTTCTGGTTCATTATTCAATAACGGTTTTTCTATAACTGCTTTTAAAAATATATTTTCTTTCATATTCTTCTATATTGCGCAGGGCTTTCGCCCTGCCGATTTATGTTAATGCGTTTTATCCTCATGTAATAACTCGCAGTAAACTGGTGTTGTGGCATCTGTGTGCTTATTGGCTATAAGAACCTCATTACTATCCCAGTTAATATATACCTGTGTAGCAAATGCACCGAAAAACTGAATTTCTTTCGTGCCAAACAATACCACCGCGTCATCATTTACATTTGCAAGTGCTGCAATTAATTCTTTCTTGGTCATATTCTTTTTTGTTGCGCAGGGCTTTCGCCCTGCTGGTTATTATGCTATCTTTAGCTCTTTAAGTCTCATATCTACCAATGATTTCAGCTTGCGAGTATCAAATAGTGGACTTCTATACCCATCTTTGATAAGCTGTATCATTTCTTTATAACCAACCTTACATACAACCTCTGTCTTCATGCTGTTATCATAAATAGCAGAATTGCAAGCGGTTATTGTGAATGCCATTGTTTTGTAACCTTTATCCTTCTTCATGATAGATGCAAACAAATACATATATACAGCATTTTTCATGCTATTCAAGGCATCTTCTTGACTGGCATTTACCTTTCTACCACCTAAAAAGTCACCACATTCAATTTCTTGACCTTTTTTGATAATAGACAATGTACTGATGTACATTTTAATATCTGTTACTTTCATATCTTCTATGTTTTAATTGTTAGTAATATTGGTTTCTTTTATATAGCTAAGATACTGATTATTAGTGATGTGTTCAAATATAATCATCTGATTAACAGTAAGTTAAACTTGATTTAACTTAAAGTTGGATATTGACATGTTCATTTCAGTCGCGCTTTGTATGAATACCGTCCAATGATATGTGCAATGCTTTTTCATATATCGACTTATCACAATTAGAAAATAATCGTTAACTTTGTTCATACTTTTAAAATTATAGGTGCATGAAAAAAATTGTGACTTTATTTGCAACCGTGCTTCTGTTATACGGTTGTGGAAGTGTTCCTTTGACAGGCAGGAAACAGATGCTGCTTGTATCCGACTCCGAAGTGCTTTCATCAAGTCTGACCCAGTATTCGGAATATATCAAGTCGGCACCGATATCAAGTAACGCGACAAAGAAAGCGATGGTGACACGTGTCGGAAAGAAAATAGCCGCTGCCACGGAACAATACTTGGAAAATAATGGAATGTCCGGTGAGGTGAGGAACTTCTCATGGGAATTCAATCTGGTTAAGGATAATCAGGTGAACGCTTTCTGTATGCCGGGAGGCAAAATCGTTGTGTATGAGGGACTGATGAATCTGGTTTCCTCTGATGACGAACTGGCTGTAGTTATCGGACATGAAGTGGCGCACGCTGTGGCCAAGCATAGCAATGAGCGTATGAGTCAGCAGCTGGTTGCACAATACGGAGCGAAAATTTTGGGGGAGGCTCTCAGTGGAAAATCCGCCGCCATACAGAAAGCCGGGAATATAGTCTATGGTCTTGGGGCACAATACGGTGTGATGCTTCCATTCTCACGCAAACATGAAACCGAGGCTGACTATATGGGGCTTATTCTTATGACGATGGCTGGTTATAATCCGAATGTGGCCGTCACATTCTGGCAGAAGATGTCGGCGGGCGGATCGGGTTCAGTGCCAGAGATCATGAGTACGCATCCGAGTGACGCAACACGTATTAGTGACATAAGGAAACATTTGCCGGAGATGAAGAAATATAAGTAAGCTTTAGAAAGTTACTGTAAAGTATTTGAAAAAACTTTAGAGAATGGTACAAAAAGGCGTGAAACCAAATGGAATCACGCCTAAATTATAATAAAACTCTTAAAAAGGTGTACATAATTACCAATCCTTAATTCTCTAACATCAATCATAATAACGCTGCAATCTTACGCACCTTATTAATTCTCTCCATAAACCTGTTGTCTTTTTTTGCCATTTGCAAATTATAAGATGTTTGCATTTTGAGCAAAGGTTCCGCATCTAAATCTAACGCGGCTTCTAGGAGCATAGCATATTTTGTATTTAGTGAACGCTTTGCATTCAGAATTTCATTTAATACAGTATAAGACACACCCATCTCTTTAGCAAGTTTCTTTTGAGAAATACCCCTAAATTCAATTTCATCTTTTAATACTTCTCCCGGGTGTGTCGGTTCAAAAGGAATTAAGTTATTAGCTATCATTTTAGGGTCTACGCCATCTATTTTAATCATAACTTTCTATTTATAATGGTTAGACAATTCAATTATATTACAGATGGTAGTCACTACTTCACCTTGCACCTCTGTGGTTGTAAATTCAATACGATATTGATTGTTTACTCTAACAGAGCAAAAGTCCTTTTTGTCCCCTGATAATTTTTCAAAACTCAGCCCATTGTATTTACAAAGTGAAGTTACATCAGGGACACTGATTATTATATCTATACAACGTTTATATCTACGTACGATATCAGGTTGAAAACGATGCTTTTTATCATTCGCCTTTCCAAACTCATACAATTCTTTCAGATACTCTTTATCAAACGTTACTACCATCTCATTTGTTTCTTTAATGCAAAGATAGCATTTTAATTTTATTCATTCGCATTTTTGCGAATAATTTTCTTTAAAAAAAATTAGCGACAACTCCAAAGAATCACCACTAACCATAGGCAAAGCGGAGCAATCATTCCCGTTTACAAAAGCAAAGTACGCACGGGGCTAAAAGTCGGCTTCAAGGTCAGGCGGCTATGCCGTCGATAAATTTCTTTTCGCTTCGCTGCGAGCATATTTACCGGAAAAACCTTGCTTCCGACCGTCCCCTGCAAGAAAAGCCTTTGAAAACGGAAACGACCGCCCCGCCACCCACTGACCGAAAGGGGAAAATAATATAAAGGGAGTTGGGATTGGACAAATGTAGAAACGGTCAGTAACCGCAAGTTCATAATGTTCGACATATTCGGCAATGAAGTTATAGTGAGTTCATTTAGTCAAGTCGGTATAATGAGAAAATTGATTATAGAATGGACAGTTATACCACCTTTTCTGTATATGTTCACTCGAACATGGCAAAGTATGTTTTGAGTAACTCAAAACCTTTCGGGGTACTCCCTAAAATGTGTCTGCAGGAACACAGCTAGATGTCTTTTCAGCCGCTCAAAAAGATTTGAGCATCCCGAAAAGCCTTGCGTTCGTGCGGACAATCTCACCTCCAAAGTCGGGAGATTAAATTTTCAGAAAAAAGATTGGCATTTATAGTCATCGAATTAAATAAAAGCAATAACTTTGCATTAAGTTCAATATAATGATTATTATGGAGGATATAAATCGACTTAAATTAGTTCTTGTCGAGAAAAAAAAAACAGGCAAATGGTTAGCTGAACAATTAGGTAAAAATCCGTCAACCGTTTCCAAATGGTGCTCTAATATTGCACAACCTGATTTGGCAACTCTTGTAAAAGTTGCTAATCTATTGAGGGTTGGTATACAAGACTTGATATACCAACAAAATAATGAAAGGTAGTTTTATTTACAGTATAGAAATATAACTAATTGTTTATTAGTTGATTATATGAGATACTTAGGTAGCAAAGATTCTCTTGCATATAGAATTGTAGATTTACTCAGAGAAAAAGGGCTGTTGCAGAATAAATATACATTTTGTGATGGTTTTTGTGGTATGGGTGCTGTAGCAGATGCGGTAAAAAATGCATATAATAAGATTATTATTAACGATTCCTTAAAATGTGCATCTGTTTTTACTCATGCTAGGTTGATTGCTAACGGATGTACTTTTGAAAAATTAGGCTTTGATCCTTTTTGTTTTTTAAACGAATGTAATGAATTTAGAGAAGGATTTATTTATCAAAACTACTCTCCTGGTGCTTCAGAACGAATGTATTTTTCAAAGGAAAATGCAGGACGAATAGACTTTTTTAGAGAGATAATTGAAAAATGGTACGAATCAGACAAAATTACCAATAATGAATTTGCATATTTATTGGCGTGTTTACTAGAATCGGTTTCTGGCATATCAAATACGGCTGGTGTTTATGGTGCTTTTTTGAAACATTGGGACAAAAGAGCACTTAAACCTATTATATTTAATCGAATAGATTCTTCTCCTGGCATTGCAAAGAATATAGAAGTTTTAAACTCTAGAATTGAAGACATTATATCAGACATTGATTGTGATATATTATATCTTGATCCGCCATATACTCAGAATCAATATGGTACGCAATATCATTTATTGGAAACATTGATATTGAACGACAATCCAATATTAAGTAAAATTACAGGTTCTCGCCCAACAACATCAATGCGTTCTCAATGGTCAAAAAACTATTATGCTCATGTGTTATTTGATAAAATAATTGCTGGGACAAAAGCAAAATATGTGATTCTTAGCTATAACAATGATGGTTTTATGTCAAAGGACTTTATTGAAACCACCATGAAACGTTATGGAATAGAGAATAGTTACATATGTGAAATTATCGATTATAAAAAATACAATAACTTTAAATGTCAAGGTGCAGATGGACACTTTGAATATTTGTTCTTTATAGAGAAGAAGCCAAGAGAAAGAGTAGTTATAGAATCACCTTTGAATTATACTGGCAGTAAATCCAAAATGGTGGGATTCATAAAGAGTCAATTACCTAAAGATGATATTGATACATTTGTTGATGCCTTTGGAGGAGGATTTAATGTAGGTGTAAATATTAACGCAAAAAAAATCATCTATAATGATATTAATCCTTTTGTCGAAGGGCTTATTCGCTCTTTTTACAGTAATCCTTGTTCGTATTTACAGTACATTGAGAAACAAATTAAAAAATATAATCTTTCACCTGATAATAAAGAAGGTTTTTTAAAACTACGTGATAAGTACAATAGCATCCCTGTTGCAAAACGCGATCCACGAATGTTATATACCCTAATACTTTATGGATTTCAGCAGCAAATAAGATTTAATTCAAATTGGGGATTTAATAACCCAGCTGGTTCTCGCTGGTTCAATGAGAATCTTCTATCAAAGTTTATTGCGTTCACGAGGAGTTTACAGACAAAGAATGTATTATTCATGAACTCTAATTTTGATGTTCTTGATATACAGTTTACTCCACATACATTTATCTATGCAGACCCTCCGTATCGTTCGACTTTGGGCGTATACAATGATGGAAAACGTGGTTTTGAGGGATGGACACTTGAACATGAACGACAATTATGTAAATTTCTAGATGCAGCAAATGAACATGATGCGAAATTCATGTTATCATATGTAGTAAAAGTTGGGGAATTTACTAATACGGAAATCATAGAATGGACTAATAAAAATAAATACCATATGGTGGATGTCATTGCAGCACAAGGTAGATACAACAATCGTCACGAAGTATTAATTAAAAATTATTGATAGTATGACAGCAACAATAACATACCGTCCAGATGCTCAAAAAACGCCCGGTCTTTATGACAGAATTTTGACAAGAGAAATTCTTCAAGACATTTGTGTTAGGATTACAGGACAAGATAACTTTAGAGTTATTCGTGACACTTCGACTTACAATAAGGGTAGATTAATTACTATCGAATATGGAGGTAGCAAAAGTTTTGTTTCCCTTTCTGAAGTGTCAGTGGGAGGTCGTAATCAAAGTGTACAGAGTATCCCTACTGCAATAAATCTATACTATGCAGACAACAGTTCCAATAAAGGTTTATACTATTATTTTATGCCCCATAGTGGTAACTATTTTACAGATTATCATCTGCTTTATTTTCGTTTGTTGAAAACCGCAGGAGTCATTTTCTTAAATCTTCTTGATTTCTATCCCGCAGGAATCAAAGCATTTGAAAATATTGATGAATTGATAGATGAAAGGAATGATAATAGAGAAACCAATAAATCAAATAACTCTTCTTTCATTTCAAAGACATCAGATAAAGTTCAAATTTACGCAAAGACTTATGGAGCAAGTAAATATGAGTCGACTCTTTTAGCTATAGCAGCGGCAACTATTACAGATAGACCTATAGATTTATTCAATATTTGTGAGCAAGATCTCACTCATTTGCCGCAAGCGTCTTTGGATACGTTAAATACTATGGGTAACATCTCTATCCATGACACATCAATTACTTTGGAAAAGAGGATATTCATTAATCAAGCAAGCAATAATGATTTTCGTTCACCAATATATCAACGAAATCTATTACAACGGCTTGGACGTAAGCATTGTGCATTATGTGGATGTGAAATATCTGAAATTATTCAAGGTGCTCATGTGTGGGGAGTAGCAGAGATAACCCGTGATGACCATTTTAGTGATGATGCGAAGTTTGATCATGCTATAAATGGTGAGAATGGTTTATGGTTATGCCAAAATCATCATAAATTGTTTGATTCCCATTATCTGTCATTTAATATGGATGGTCACGTCCTTGTACCAAGTAATCTACGTCCTGAAGATGGGATGTTTATTCGCGCCATTACCATAAGTGAAGCTTTGGATAATCTAATTATGACAGATAATTTTAAATGGTATCTATCACAACGTAATAGCATTAGGGATTATTCTCATTATCAACGCTTAGTAGTATAAACAAATTCATATAATATGAAGATATATCATTATACAACAATAGAAACACTTGCATTAATCCTTGAATCTAAGAGTATTAAATTTTCACGATTGGATATGTTGGATAACAAAACTGAATCCGAGCCTTTTTCAAATTTTAATCCATTAAATTATATTTTTTCAAGTAGTTATACATATGATGAATCTGAAAATATCCCATTATGAAAAATGTATGCAAATGTGAAAACAGGAATATGTATTGAGTTTGATACAGAAATCATGTTTTCTCCTGAATATAAAACTTTAGTAGTACCTTCTCATGAACAAGAAAGGTGTGAATTTCCACCTATATTATATACATCTATTCGCTCCGAAGATATTTTTAATAGTGATTACATACTACTTGTATAGAAACGAATCAGATACTGATGCAATTTGCGATAGTATCAAATTAAAAGAAGTCAAGTTCTGATACCTCGAAATATCTGCCTTTCACTAAGGCAGTTCCATCATCATATAAATCCTTGATTTCTACAATTTCTCCAGTTGATTTTACTCTTGCTTTCATAATTTAATCCTTTATATAAACATAACGCTTAGTAATAGTACCGAATGAATGATACCGATGCCAAACTATATTTCCACGCTGAATACTAGTAAGCCAATCACAAGCCTTAAAAACTTGTCCTACATTGTATAAATATGGTCTTTTTTGAATTTTTCTTTTTATTCTTGCTTTCATCGTTCCTCCTTTGTTTTAAAATGTTCAATTAGTTCGTCTACGGTAGCCTTGTGAATGGCGTCCAAATTTACGTCAACATCATTGTAAACCCAATAGGTAGAGAATAGGATTTCTGGACACTGAATCCATTTATCCCCATCCGTAAACCATTGGTACTTGTCTGTATCATCCCTCAATGCAGCGATAGCTAGGAAAAGTTCCTCGTTCGTTCCGTAATCAACACTATCGGTTTCGTCAGGATGTGGAATATTACTGAAAAACTCAATACTATATAGACCGTATTCGGGTCCAGTGAAAATACATAAATCTTTGTTAAGTTCCGCTCCAAACAATCTATATCCCAACTCATCTAATTTCTTTCTAAGTTTATAGGTACTCTTGCGAATAAAGCACGGTGTTGTAAATCCCATAGTTATTCCTCCTTATCTATCTTAATATCCGTTACTTCTCCACGATTAATAAAACGTTCATCAGAGTTATAATATCCAGCAATTACTGTACACAAGGAACGATCTGTTCTACATTGTTCTTGTAGACTACAATTGTCACATGGTGCACTATTCCGCATTAATACTAATTCATGCAGCACCCCATCTATTATTATTCCGTTCTTTACTTTCATAATCAATCTCCTTTCTGTTTAATCCGTTCAAGTACATCCCTGTTGGCTTCTAGTATATCATCGAAAGACGGAATAGGAAACCATGCCAACACGATACTATTTCCAAAAATCCATCTATTATCTTTATCAAAAGCATTTGTTTTATAAAACCTTTCAATTAGAATGCGTGAAACACCACAACACATTGTCAAAACGAAAACTTTTTGTCCTTCTTCCGGCAACCGTTCCTTAACACTTATCCAAGGCGATTGCTTTGACTGCCATTGTGCGCCAGAAATAAAGTCAACAATGCAGTACGGTTCACAATGACGCTGCCTGTTTCTGCAATCATTGGAATATCCCCTTGCCGCTTCTTCTGCTGTCTGTTTGGTTTCTTCCTTTATCATAATTCGTCAAACTCTTTTTGTAATTCTTTTATCTTACTATCCAAAGCATACATATATAACTGAAAGAAATTTTTACCAAAAATTTCTTCCTTTAATGGTACATCATTGTGCATCCTGTTGTATGTAAATATCAATCCACCACCATATTTTATGTTAGAATTTTCAAGTGTCATCTTATGATCTTTGTATTCCTCTATTTTATTGTTTATTTCTATTGCTCTTATAAATTTATCTTTATCCATATCTTTTCTTTCCATCTACCCTAGCAGCATATACATTACTACTAGGAATAGATAATAAATTGTTGTTTTACTCATTTTCACCCACGGTTTGCTCTAATTGCCTATCAAATTCTTTAATACATTCAAATAAATAGTGCGCAATGATAGGTTGTACTGCATTACCTATACACTCCGTTCTGTCCACCCGATCGGGAAGCTCATTATGTTTTCCAGCAAAGCGGGGTGCGGGTATTGACTGTCTTGTTCTCCATCCCGGATATATTCTTGTATGTTGCCCCGATAGGTAGGGCTTCCGAAATACCGATCCCTGGCTGCACCGTGAGCTGTTGTTTTCACGGGAGTAGGCAATACAATATAACCGTTCCCGACCCTGTTGTATGCCAAAGTCGGTGCCTGATAAACATTGCCATTCTGCATCATACCCGATTTCGGAAAGGTCGCATAAAACCCGTTCAAATCCCCGAATAAGGAGCATTGGACTGTTTTCAATGATGATGTATTTAGGTCTAACTTCCCGTATAACTCGGTACATTTCAGTCCATAAGCCACTTCTTTCACCGACAATTCCGACACCTTTTCCAGCAACGCTGATGTCCTGGCAAGGGAATCCACCGCTAATGATGTCAACAAACGTTGGATTTGAATACGTTCTAATATCTCTGTTGATTCCATGGTCTTCTCCAAATTTTTTTTTGATTATACTTGCTTGATACTCTTCATATTCGCAGCTCCAGAGTGTTTTTATTCCAGCAAATGCTGCACCCAAGCCGAAACCTTCTATCCCACTAAACAGAGAGCCGTGAGTCAATTTGCTTTGCTTCATTTCTATCTTGTTTTGAGAGTTATTCTTCTTTCAGTATGCTATCAATCAAGCCGTCTATTTCCTGATCTGATAGAAATTGCTTACCTGCGTCCTTTTGCTTCTGAAGTTCAACTTTAAGCCTATTCTCTATTCTTTTCAACGCTGTACAAGTGTTCTTATCAGGATAATACCAGTCGATAGAACTAAAAATAATTACTTTAATGTGATCTAATTCTAGGCTATCTGGGCAATGCTCATTGAGAAAGTATAAATCTTCTTTGATTAGTTTCTCATACGCCTCCTTGCTTATTTTTATGTTCATATCTGTTCCTTATACGTTAATACAAATATTCTTCTGGATCATATCCTAATTCGATAATCTCCTGTTTCAATTTATTGATATTACGTTTCCATCCCCGACGATCTCCTTTAACTTCCGGGTCATTATTGTCAAGCATGAGCTGAATATCCTTTATCTCTTCGATTTTATCTTTAACTGAATCATCGGTTGAGTAACATTCAGGACATAGCATCTTGCCTTTATTCAATTCTGATTCACGAGTAGAATTTAATTCTACCCATTCTCCGCATTTACTGCATGGTACTGGCATTTCCATAATATTCCTTTTTTTATTAGTTATGATTAAAATAAAAAATGCCTGAACTATCCGCCCAGGCACAAAAAAGGCGGTAGAATTGAATTTACCGCCTAACTTTAGTCTTAATAATTTTAATTATTTCTTGGTATTACCATATGGTTTGCTTTTATTATCATTACTTTTAATAAAAATAGATGCTACGGATACAAGTGTACTAGCACCCATAATCCCAGCAAACCAAGGTTTGTCTAAATAAAGAGCATAACCAGCAAGAACTATCATTACAACTATAGCTAGAAATGCGAAAAACATTCCCCACCAATTCATTCTTCCATCTCTTCTATCAGCTTTTCTAATCAGATTCAATTTATTGCTATCCATTTTATGTCGGTGCGCTTGCTCTTTTACAGAGGCATTAATAAGATAATCGACAATTCTAGGATCAATACTCTTATATGCAGCTAATTCTTGAGGTGAAGGTAGGCAATTGTCATCAACAGTAAAAGTCTGCTCTAATTGTTTTCCAACTCCATCGCCTGTTGCAACTTGTGTTTCTCGCTGTTTTAGTTCTTGTTTACCCATTTTTTAATGCAATTTCATTGAAAGATCTGCGTACATCCCCTTCAATATTTTTTCTGTCTTCCATAAGATTTCTCTTATCATCATTCCTATTTCTGTCTTTTTCTAGAATTTCTTTCCTAATTTCAGAAATAGCTTCGGAGTTCTGCTTATAATGCCCTTGAGAGGCATCACGAAATGTAGAAGCTCCATTTTTAATAAAACGTCCCACTTCTTTTAATATGCACATATTACCTCCATATTTAAATTATAATGCAAATATAAAAATAAAACAGTAAATTAAATGTTTTGTTTCCAAGATTATGCACATTATTAACCATAAAGTCACATTTTAACTAAAAAATTAATCGGTAAATCCAATACGTCAAAGAACAACTACCGATTTTCAGAGGCTCGGTTTACCTCCTTTCTATATCGTTATGAATTAATTGGCAGTTTCATAAAACACATCCATATTGTCTTGCTCTGTCTTCCAGTGGTATGCCCAAATAGAGGTTTAAAAGGGATAACAGACAATACATCCACTGTTTTTATTTCACTCTCGTTCCATTTGAATACAAGAGTGCCGTAAGGCTTCAAGACGCGCATACACTCAGTAAATCCATCGTGTATGAGTGACTGCCAGTCTTTCGGCAGTTTTCCGTACTTTTTAGCCATCCATGAGGTTGCACCAAGTGTTTTCAGGTGCGGTGGGTCGAACACCACCATGTAGAAAGAATTGTCTTCAAATGGAAGGTTGGTGAAATCGGCTATTACATCCGGCTTTATTTCTATGATTCTTGTCTTACCCCTGTCCTTGGCCGTAAGTGTTTCCGAACGTTTGTCAACAAATAAGGCAAGAGGATTATATTTGTCAAACCAAAACATTCTACTGCCACAACAGGCATCTAATATAAGTTTTCCATTTTCCATTAAGCTATTTCTTTTGATTTCTTCAATCTCAACTTTCTCAATACTTTGCAAAGTGCTTCAGTATTTTTTCTCGCTTGTGTAACCTCCACCGCATTCCCGATAAATTTCTTTTGGTCAGCTTGTGTGCCTATTAAAACATAATCTTCAGGGAATCCCATAATCTTTTTGAGTTCCGGAATGCGAAGCATCCGCATTTTAATATCCACTATGCCATACAGTGCCATGAACTCCTTTATCTTCACGGTCATAGGACTATCATTGTCGTAGATTTCAATCGCTACCTGACCGCTTTCTGTTGCTACCAGATAGGGCGGCATCTTATCCATGCGGGCTATTAATGTGAAGCAGGGGCTATCAACAGAGCCGCCAGCACTGTTGAACTGTGGATTCATCAGATAGTGCCATTTCCTGTTTGCGGTAATGGTCTGGGAGGGTTCCTCTATACTGCTACCTACATTTGAGAATGCAGTATTCATTATCCACGGCTGGCATGTTACCAAGTTTTGTTTCGGTGTTGTGGTAACAGCGGGGCATGGCGAGTTTATATCAGACACCTGACCACCTCCAGAATATTGATTCATAAAAAATGGAGATACAAGGGAAAGTCTGTCTTTAGTCAGAAGTGTAGGACAAGGCTGATTAATATCCTTTCCTGTATCCTTAAAGTTATAAGAACACATAAATCGGCTTTCAATTAAAGCCATCCTGTCCTTCGTTGTGACCGTTGGAGCTGGAAGGTCTACCGAATGATTATGTCCATTTCCATAATAAGCAGAAACAAAAACATGGTGGTCTTTGCAGGTGATTGCACCTGCCGGTTCTTCTACAGACACATTCTTGCTTTCGGGATGTCCGCTGAACTGTTTGGAGAGGAAACTTACCTGTACCTTTGCAAAGCGGTTTTCAGTAGTCAACACTCCGCATGGTTCATCAACTGATTTGCATGTGTCTTGAGGGCGAACCGTATTGTAACGGGAAAGGAAAGCATCCTTTCCTCCGGCTACAAACTTGATAAGTCCAGCATAGATACGTTCAAGCGTTTTCTCTGCAAGAGGCTTTTCCCTGAAGATGGTAGTTCCTTCATCAGAGAAATCAAGCACATCCTTTACCGGCTTCCACTTCTCCAGCCGCGAGAACATATCTTGCCTACCACCTTTACAGTGGGTCGGTTCTGGGAATACTATCGGCAAGTTCTTTTTAGCAAAGATGCCGAAGAAGCGTTTTCTTGTGGTGTAGGCACCGAAGTCGGCAGCATTTAAGATGCGGTGCTCAAAGTTGTAACCGTACTTCTTGACATTGCGCACCCACTTTTGATAAAGCCGGCCTTTGTCCATGCTGATAGGTTTCCCATTCTCATCCATATCTCCCCATGACATAAACTCTTCTACATTTTCAATCTGAATGTAGTCAGGGTCTATAACATCAATATAACGGAAGAGATGTTCTGCCAACGTTCGGCTGTCAGCATCTCTCGGCTGACCGCCTTTGGCTTTCGAGAAGTTGGTACACTCCAAAGAAGCATGAAGCATTATCATGGCATCAGGGTATAGCTGACGGATACGTTCTACAATAGTGCTTATCGGGGAAAGTTCCAGTGTACGGATATCCTCAATAAAGTGAAGTGCATCAGGGATATTGGCATCATGTGAAAGGATGGCATTCTTGTCATGGTTCACACAGCAAACAACCTTTCCACATCTATTTCCATCCAATCGTGCTTCTTCCACACCTTCGGACAAACCGCCGGCGCCACAAAAGAGATCAATAACAAATAGTTCTATATCGGACAGACCTTCAATGGATTTTAAGATATTTTTCTGCGATTTCATAACTTCTCCTTTTTAAACAGGTGGCTGAACGCATTATCCAAATCCAAGTCCAGATTCAGTTTGGACGGGAAAGATTTAATGTATTCGTACATCTTATAAGCGAGGTTGTCATCATCACCGCATCTGTCAATCAGTGTGAGCAACATGGCGTTCACCATGTCAGAATCATTGCCGAAGTTTTCCTGAGTGGATTCGCTGCAATGATTCACATCACTTTTCAATCTCTTTATCGCGGCTATGGCTGTGTTGAAGTTTCTTTTTGAATCGTGTCTGAGTTCAAAGCCTTCCTTCTTGTATTGCTGCTGCATTTCTAGAAGGTTGGTTTCTAAAACGTCCGTGAGGACAAATACGATGTTGGTCAGTGTATTCAATTGAGTTGTTTCTTGCATAATAGTAAATTTTATTTGATTTTCAAATAAAAAAAAATAAAGTCAGATTATCCGCAGAATAGGGGAGAAGTTGTAAAATGTGAACTTCCCCAAGATGTCATACGGTGTATTTTTTCAAAGTGTCCATGATATTGTCTATCGGCAGGGATACGGATGTTTTTCCCTTATCTTCATAGCAGGCAATATGTCTGTATGCCTCAGGGAAATTCTCTTTGATTCTTTTGAATGTCCGTAATGTCAGAAGTGACGCAACGACTGATTCATATACCTTGGTCTTCTCATCCTTTACCGCACTGATCTCGATTTCCAGTTTGTCTATCTTTTCAATAACTTCCCTGTCCGCCTCAATGTGAGGATAGTAAGCGTTTGCGCTGGGAAATCCTTTCAGTCCGGCAACACGTTTTTCATAGGAACCGTTAAACAGTGTGATGCTATATGCAACAGAGAAATAAGACCGGAACTTTTGAAAACAGTCGGTGATTTCCTGTGGAATGGATTTTCGGATCACCTCTTCCGTAATCCTGACCTGTTCATCATGCAACAGGTTGATTTTCTTTTCTAACGGCTCTACCATTTTATTGGCAACTTCTTCCGCCAAAACTTTCGTAATGTTCATTGCTCTTGGTTTTTATTAATTCTTTTATGTATGTAAAGATAACTTTTATTTATTTGTTTATCAAATAATATAATCTTAAAAACGCATCTGCTTAACTTAATATAACTGTCATCTCCTGCGGCTGTTTCCGAGCAAGGGAATGACATTAAAACTCTTGAACCTGTCAATCAGACGTCCTTCAAACCGTTTCCTGAAATCACCGATGTTCAGATTGCTGGTGATATGGTATTTCTTCCCGAACTGCTGGTAAATCTCATAACGCGCATAGAGAAACTCGTCTATCACGCTGTCAAGACTGGTACCGTAGCTCTTCTGATTCTCGGTTTCCAAACCTATGTCGTTCAGACAGATATTGAACGGGGCGGGATTGAATCCTTTTGACTGCCCCTCGTTGTAGGAATACAGGTCTATGTGTCCGTTCATCTTGTAGTAGTTCATCATCTGGGTGACGGAGAGGTTTTCAAACTGGCTGGGATTCCGTGTCAGACGCAGATAATCGGCGAAAATCTGCATGATCATTGTTTTTCCAGTGCCGGGTGCCCCGACAATCAGCAGGTTCTTGTGAATCTTGTAATCCTCATCGGGAAACACTTTCTCGGCCAGTCTGCATCCGTTGAAGTAATACAGCAGGAAAGACAATACCTTCGAGTTGTTCTCGTCAACCTCGAACTCCCTGAATTCACGTCCAGTATAATCATTGCCCAGCTGCCTGACAAGATCACGATGGGCGTAATATTCGGCTGGATTCGTCAGGTCATATTCAAAATCTTGCAGAATAGTCTTTTTGTGACGCTCCACCAGATTGTATATCTGTTCCTGTTTCAGTTTCGCCGCAAATGACTTTTCCTGTCGGATCTGTTGTAGCTCTGCTGAAAGTTTTTGTTCTTGCTCTGTCATCTTTCTGTTTTTTAAGTTCCGTTATCAACCAGTTTGAGAAATGGCGTTTTGCATCTGAAACAGACTTGTGTGTAACGCCTTCCCCCTTTAGCTTCCAATAGTACAGGTCAACGTATTTGTCTTTGCATTCATCCAAAGTGAAGTTCCTGAATCCGTTCCTGTATGCCCGTTCCCAAGCATCCCTCAGCCATCCTTCCTCAGACTTTAGGTCCGCGAAGCATTTGTCTAAATCCATATCGAATGTTTCTGATGAAATATCGCCCAGGTTTTCACGCGTATGCGCGCTAGAGAGAGAGTTATTATTATCATTTACATTATCATTATCGGCTTTTTTGGGTTCTGAAAAACCCACTGGGTTATTTGGGTTTATTTGGGTTGTTCCAATATCATCCGAATTATCATTCTTCGCTCTCTTCGGAGCACCCCCTTTGCTTCCATTACTACGGTTTCTCTCGACAATGCCATGGTATTTGTTTTCATCTATTTCAAATTGATTCTTGAAGAACTCAAATGCTATTTCAATGTCCTCCTCTACCGTAATAATCTCGCCAAGTTGATACTTGAATATAGCTCGGAATAATCTTCCAAGTTGCTTGTCCGATAACTTCGATATAGGCTTGTAAAACGATTTATATATCAAAAAACTTTCTTTTCCCATTTCATTTGTTCTTTATGTAGTCTTACATGACATTCTCGACACAATGTAATGCCATTATCTGTAGATACTAATTGAAAAGTGCGCCAATATTCCAGTTGAAAATTGCGCCACCAT
>OGNM01000678.1_pt1 | contig 18685 bp, 19 predicted proteins | sample 1573441 | NCBI WGS metagenome assembly OGNM01 (sample SAMEA2581915, study PRJEB24529) | metagenome | biome: Human gut stool | place: China | collected 2011
AGTTTTTTGGGATGGAGGTTCCTGCCCCCCCTTCGTGGGGACGGAGGTGCCTGACCCCATTTGATTAATTCAAGAAGGAGATTTTTAATATGAATAACAATATAACATTTTTAAACATTGTTGCCGAATACTGCAATATACCAGCTGATGAGATCACTAATGATATGCGATTCATAGAAGATTTGGGCTTTAGCTCCCTTGATTTCATGACTTTTCTCGGCGACCTTGAAGATACATTTGACGTGGAAATCGATGAAGATGAGATCATCAATATTCACACTATAGAAGACGCCATCAAGTACCTTGACAACCTGACAAGCTCTTCTGCATCGGTTTAACATTAAAAATCTGGGACGATGGAGTATGTCCCATTTTGCCTCACATAAAAGAAATGGAGATATGATATATGGAAGAAAATATTCTGGAAATTGTTGAAAAAAGCTGTCGGATACATAGAGATGTAATAGCTGTTAAATATCTGTCTCACAGAGAGATTGTCGAAAAGAGCTACGGAGATCTGTGGGATGACATTCGCAAAACTGCTGTCATTTTGCGAAATAATGGACTCTGCGGAACACATATTGCACTGGTGGGAAGCAGCTCTTATGAATGGATCTGCGCCTACATGGCTATACTTTTCACGGGAAATACTGCTGTACCGCTGGATGCAAACCTGTCTGCTCCGGAATTACATGAACTTCTGAATCGGTCAGGATCAACTGCATTATTCTGCGGAGCATCCAAAAAGGATGTGATAACAGAACTGACAGACGATTGTCCCGAAATGAATATTGTATTCACCATGGAAAAGAAAGTCGATATAGAGCATCTGGAGGGTGCAGATTCAAAGCCACAATTAGCAATTTTGTCATTTGAACAGCTCCGCAGCGAAATTACCATACCGGATGACTTTGCATTTTCCGATCAGGATAAGGATAAAATGTGTACGCTTATGTATACCTCTGGAACAACAGGCAAAAGCAAAGGCGTCATGCTGTCTCAATTCAATCTCGCACAAAATGTTGAAAATGTATATGTAAATCTGGAACCTGGTGTAACTATTCTGAGCGTTCTTCCTATACATCACGCCTTCTGCCTGACAATGGAATGGATGAAGGGCATTTCACTGGGCGCCACTATCTGCATCAATGACTCGTTGCTCCACATGCTGAAAAACATGAAACGGTTCCAGCCCGTTGGCATGCTGATGGTTCCTCTCATGGTAGAAACCATTTACAAAAAACTCAAAGATGTCAACCCTCTCCTTCCTAAAAAGCTGGTTGCAAAGGAAGCATTTGGCGGTAAACTGGAATATATATTCTGCGGAGGGGCATATCTGGATCCTATGTATGTTACCGAATTCAAAAAATACGGAATAGACATACTCCAGGGATACGGCATGACTGAATGCTCCCCTGTAATTTGCTCCAACAATCACAGATACAACAGACCCGGATCCGTTGGCAAACTCCTAGACAACTGTGCTGTTCGTTTTGTCGATGAGGAAATTCAGGTAAAAGGCACAAGCGTCATGTCCGGATACTACGACATGCCAGACGAGACCGCAGAAGCTTTTCAAGACGGCTGGCTCTGCACCGGAGATCTTGGTTATCTCGACTCCGATGGTTTCATGTATATAACTGGAAGAAAAAAGAACCTCATCATTCTGGCAAATGGCGAAAACATTTCCCCTGAGGAACTGGAAGGAAAGCTTTCTGTAGAGCCCCTTATTTCAGAAATAGTCATTACCGGCGACGGCAACCATCTCACTGCTCACATATATCCAGATCAGGATTTTGTAGATAAGAAACATATGGATGCAGCCAGGACTTCTGAAAAATTGCAAAAAATCATTGATACCTTCAACAAAAACCAGCCAACATACAAAAGAATCTCTTCACTGGATATAAGAAAAGAGCCATTTGAAAAGAGTTCGACTAAAAAGATCAAAAGAAATCTCGTATAACAATAGACTCACACGCATTATTGTTGTAACATTGCTGTATTAGATAGTGACAAAACTGCAGCACCAAGCCAGGCAGCAGATAAAGGAGACAGCCATGATCAACTCAACCGATCCCCGATATGATAGAACTGAAAGTGACCTTCTAGATGCATTCAAGATACTTGCAGGTCAAAAGGCTCTGAACAAAATAAGCGTGTCCGAGATAACCAAACTCACAGGTGTGACCAGAAGCACATTTTACAACCACTATGAAGACATGCCTGCATTCATCAATGCCATGGAAGACCGCATCGTCGATGAAATATTTCAGATCATGAATAGCTTCAAACCAGAAGGCAATCTTGAGATCTGCCACCAGTTCTTCAGGTCTCTATGTGAATACATGAAAGCAAATAGATTTCTCATGATCATCATTGCCACACCTGAGGCTTATGATTTCGTGGAAAAGGCACTGACAATGTTCCACAGATACGTGCGATTAATTCTGGAAAAATCCAGCAAGACCGGCCTGGCCCAGGAGAAATACTCATACGCCGTAGCATACGCAATAGGCGGCGTGGTTGGTATACTGCACAAGTTTGCGGTGGATAACTGTCAGGAAAGCAGCGACAAGATGTCTGCTTTCCTGACAGAAGCATTTCTGGATGGTATGAGACCGTATTTGGGGGTGTAGGTCTCACCACTTCCCGATAACCCCCAATAAAGTCTCCTCGAAACACTATGATATCTTCAACTTATTCTCAAGCCAAGAAATAATTATTCCACAATACGGTGTTAAATTTCTTTCCCGGACCAGGCTTTCATATGTACGCTCCAACTCACGTATAAATACTTCCTGGGATTTTCCCTTACATTTTCTCATGATTCTACACTGTTCTTCCTGCAATACTTTTTTACGCGTCGCCGGAAGAGAAACAGCCTCACAATTTAAATTCAGGGTCTCTGTAACATCCTTATTGATTTCTTCATCATCCGAATAGATGCTGCCATCTGATCTATACTTTATCTTTCTAATTGACTGTTCATCAAAGGGATTAACTGCAAGCTCTGTATTTCCTCTATGTGCATCGCAAGTTGTATCATCATGTTTTACTCCTTTTGTCAAACTGTTTCCATAGCAGACTCCTAGCATCCATTTAAAATCCAAAGTAGATTTTTTGTCATGTTCAATTTCACCATGTGGATGTCTCGGTCTGCAATGTTCAATTCTTTCGACATTTGGACTAGCAATTTTCTTCATACAATATGCACACAAATGCTTTTGTTCTTCCCACAACTGGGTTCTGACGTCCTGTAAAACATTCGTAGGCATGTCCACCTCATAATCTGCCTCAGGATACTGCTTACGGAATTGCAACAGGCTGTTCGGTTCTTTTCCTCTTTTTACAACTATCATACGCTATTCTCCCAGTATTTTTTCCAAATCAAGTGCCGTTCTCGCTGCTGCAATATCAGGATCTGTCGTTCCAACAACATCCTCAATCTCCGATAAAACTTTATCCGCTTCATCATATTGCTTATTATCCATAAATACATAAAATGCCTTCAATAGCTCTGTTATTCTCATTGGACGTTCAGATACCTTCATCACTTCCCTTAGTATGGAATTTGCGTCTCTTCCATATGTCTGTGCTGCCGGAATATAAATCTCTCCGTTATCCAAGATTCGAATCTGCTCTCTGGAAACAGAATTGATAACTGCCGGGGCATGTGAACTGACAATGAACTGTATCTTTGGGAAAATACTGTTTAGATCGCTTATAATTGTCTGCTGCCACTGTGGATGCAAATGTAGATCTATCTCATCTATTAAGATGACTCCCGGTGTTTCTTCCAGAACTTTTTCACCCAGCATAGGATTTAAAACAGCCATACGATATGCTATGTCGCCAATCATACTAAGTGTATTCTTGTATCCATCACTCATTTCATCCATTGCAAATTTTTGTAAACTGCCATCTGCACTTTCAAAATTCAAAACCAATCTGTGTGTATCAAGATCAAATATAATACTGGCATTTTTAGCGCCACTAATTCTCTCAAAGCACTTGCAGATAGCTGTTTCTACAGTCTTTAACAATAACGATTTTTCTATAACACCAGTTCTCTGCTGCTCCTGGAGACATTTTAATGTCTGAGTATGAAACCAATTAAGCATCAGCTTTTCATTCGACTCAGCTGCCATACAATCTACATAACCAACCTGTCGTTTAAATTCCGTGAGAGATTTTATATTCTTCTTTTCTTTCTTCTGAGCATACAAACGACCTGTGCCATAATAAGATATCAGCGGAAGAACTAATGACTTGTCTCCTGTCATAATCCTATTTTGTGCTTCCTTTGATATAGTCGTTAATTCTCTCGCTTCTTTGACTGTAGTATTTCCATTCTCAGAATTCAGGGAACGTACCCATTTCACAGCCTGATTATCTAAACAGTCACCTACGCTGTCAATGCTTACCGGGAACTGATGCTGTGGATCAACGGTACCATTAAGATCATGGAATTCGTATCTTGCATCATCTTTTGAAATCCCCCTGCTTACGCCACCATCAATACCAAGTAAAAATGTACTGACAGCAACTGCAACTGCGTCCAATATTGCAGTCTTTCCTGCTCCATTCTTTCCGACAATCAATGTGATATGATCATCAAAAGCAATGTCTGCTTCTTTGAAACATCTATAATTTGTTATTCTAATATTGTTAAGTTTCATTGAATTGTAACCTCATTCTTTCACGCTATAATTTACCACAAATTCTCTTTTATTTTTTGATTGTCTGTCTTCGTTCTGCAATATATTCGCTAAGAGAATCTCATACTGTTTTGCATCCGTCGTAAGAGACGCTTGTCTTATCCAATATTTCATAGTCAACTAAAATCTACTGTAATGTTTGAGCTAACACGCAAATCCGAATGACACTCTATAAGAAGTTTTCCACTCATATAATATAAATGCTGTAATGAAATTGTCGAATTCTTTTTGGGACGATAAAGTATTTTTAACTTATCCTTTTCTGCATCAAATAACAATACTCCAACGTTGCACTCCTCGAACATTCTAATATTATCTAATAATATCTTTTTCTTTTCTATCGGCATAACAATCGATACATACTCAGAAAAATTTTTGTATCTCACCGCCTGAAATAAAGCTCTTTTCCAATTGCTCATTTTCAATTCGAAAGAATGAATATGAGCAATTGGCATATCAAAATCATCTGAAAATTTTAAATTACCTACATCATTTTTCTGGCATATCCCAACTCTACATAGATAATTTAGTTCCCTCGTTACAATTTTAGAATTAAATCCAGTATTACGAATGATATATTCTGGAGTTCGAAATTGTTTTTGTTTTAAAAACGCCAATATAATAGATATTGTACGCCAACGTTCCAAAGGAATCTTTATTACTTTATCAGCACCATGATATAAATTAGTCATATTTATTCCCAAATAATCAGGAATTCCTTGTAATGCTTCTACTTCTTTATATATCATATCATATGTGAAAGAATATGAGTGGTTATATTTAATATAGCTTTCAAACAATAATCCAAAATCTGCTTCATTCATTTATATTCCCTCTATTATACGTTCAAATTCATTCAGTCCACCCAGCCACATATCAAGATGTGTAGATTTTGATTTGATATCAAAATAATCTTCAGGCAGAGTACTATATATTGTTTTTGCAGCACAAATTTTCTTTTTCATCAAATTGACTTTATCAATAGTGGAGCCTGCAGCATCCATTTCTTTTATAATTTGAATTTCAGCTTCCCATCTTGACAAACAGCTATAGGTATCTGTCCATAAAGAACCAGCTATATCATTATACATAAAATGGTCATATTTTGTATGAGATAATACAGCCCCCAGTAAATCCCTCTCTTGCACCATTTGCAATTCAGGAATTAGTAATATTGCATTAAGTAATTTGTTTGAATAATATCTTTTATTTGGTCGACGCATTGCTTCTTTTTGACAAAAATTATTTCTATCAAATTTTCTAGTATTTTCAAACCAACCAGTTGCAATATGTTTGATACCTGACGCATAAATTGGCAATCCAACATAATCACTATACCCCAAAATTACATCAAAGCCATTAATTTCAGCTAAATTATATAAGAAATACATTATATTAGCCATTTTTTGAGATTCTATGATATTAGGATTATCATTTATATTCCTCTCAATGATAACATAAAATCCCTTTACATCAAACAAACTAATTATATCTAAAAATTCACCTTCTTCTTTAAAATTAGAGAACGCAGATTCATTGATACATAGACTAACATATAAATCCTTATCAGTAATTACAGAAACACTTTCATTAATTAAAGAAAGTGATATCTGACTCATTCTACTATCAAAGCTTTCAAAAAACACATTCGGAGAAACAATATTTTTTAGCCCAACATCTGTTTGGTAATTCATATAACGCAATACAATATCCCGAATGTTGTGAGGCACTGAAAGATACTTTTTTGTAATTTCATCATCACGCCAAAAATCATAAAGCTCTAACTTTCCAAGAGAAACGCTTCCTTCAAATGCTCCCATATAAAATTGCGGATCAAAAAAAACTGTTACATTATGAAAATTCAATTCGTTAATAAAATCTTTCAATTTGTCTGGTTTTTCTGCCTTAGGGCTTAAAACTACACCATTTAAGAAACCATTTTCTAAGCCATCACTTATTTTAGTTGACTTGCCATATGCATGCTGTGCTAATAATCCCATCTAATTACCTCCTAAAATTGCATCCCTAAAAAGCTTTGTATTTCTATATCTTTCACTCGGTCTTTTTCGTAGCAAGCGAAAAATAATTTTCTCAAATTCTGTAGAAATATCTTGCCTATATGTTGAAATCGCTGGTGGATTCAAATTTTTTATTCTGTTAAAAACATCTTGATTAGTATCGCCTTTTACGATAAATGGATGAATCCCAGTTAACATCTGATACAAGACTATCCCCAAGCAAAACAAATCTGATCTAAAATCAAGATCATTTTTTCGGGAAAAATCAAATTGTTCTGGTGAAAAATAACCTAATGTTCCCGGTATACATCCATATCTTGTTAATGCTTCCTCCGAAGAATCAAAAACCATACCTAAATCCAACAGAACAAATCGGTCTTGTACTTCATCATACATAATATTTAGTGGTTTAATATCTCGATGGATTTTATTATGTTTCCATAACTCTTCGATAGCAAACGATATTTCAATTGCCAACTTCTTAGCCAATCCCTCTGTTAATCTTTTTCCTTCCTTCAACCAAGAATACAACTCACATCCTTGTATCCATTCTTCTGAATAATAAATAATGTGATTTCCACCATCAAGTATTTCTGTATATGGTATTTCACCAAGTTTAATTAAATGATTTGAGTCACAAATCTCCAACGATCTTATTTCACGTTCACATCTGATTTCTCCTTCATCTCCAGCAACAGTAGATTTTATAAACTTTAAGGCATTGATTTTATTGTTTATTTCACATTTATATACTTCTTTTTGTCCACCATTAAACGGACCATCTAAAATCTTAATATTCTGAATATTGCTAATAATATCTTTTATTTCCATTTTATTCTCCATAATAAAGTAAACTCAATTGGCCTGCGACGCCTATCTTAAACATTCATATCTCTCGTATGATATCAGTCAACATTTTAAACTGTTTAAACATTATAACTAATAACTATCCACCATTTGTATATTTCCATATCTAGGTGTTTGTAATAAATGATTTAAAAAGTTTTTTCTCAGTTTTCTAACTAACTCATCATCTGTCCAGTTGCCCCCTTCCCCGCAACTGCACCTGCCCTGCTTACCATCATGTGGATAGGAATCATCTCCGTCATAACTCATACTACATCACTTCTCCCCGTCATGCCTTTAAACAATTCCATTTTCATCCCTATATCTCCGCTGATAATAGTCCATCGTCCGGTAATCAATCACGTCTTTCATCTGCTCTACAAACACCGGATTACCAACCACATCCTTAAGTTCATCCCTAAGGGCCAGCACACATCCATCCTTTTTGATAAAAAATCCTTTCCCGGACTCCAGAAGGAAATGAACCGGCATCTGAATTATCTTCTTTATGTGCTCCTTATCTGAAATAGCAATAAACCTTTCATAACTAATTTCTGATTCCAGATCTTTCCAATTCGTGCCAGTTGAAAAGAATTTTTTCCAGCTATCCAGAAGCTGCTGCTCCATGACCTGCATAAGAATCTTTCCATGATTATAAAAAGCCATAAGTACAGGCATCTTATATACCTTTGACATGCTTGTATTCTCTATCAGGTTGATAAACTCATTTCCTATTCCATGATAAATTTCTTTCTCATCATCAGACAGCTCGTTTATGCCATTCTTGAAATCCAAATATCTCTTGAAAGGATTTTCTTTAGAGTGTGTCACTGCCTTCTGGTATACATCATCTTCCATATATGTAAATAACTCCAGTCTTGACGGTGCCTTTTCAAGCAGATCTTTAACTCTGAAATATTCATTTACGATCTTATCTTTCAACTTCAAGCGCCTCTTATCCATCTCAGAAAAAGATCTATAAGTCTCATATCAAAATCTATCTGACAATCATCTGGGAAATCTGAACGGTCCGCTGGATCGTATGATCCTCGTTCTAATTTGGAACTGCCTGTAAGCAGATAACGAACACTGCCCGCCTTTTCATAATTGCCTATGAAATCCAGTACGTTCAAGTATTCCTTTCCTTTGCTTTTTCTCAGTCCTCGTCCAAGCTGCTGCAAAAATACAATTGGTGACTCGGTAGGTCTAAGGAACATAACCATATCTACAGAAGGTATGTCAACACCCTCATTGAACATATCCACGGAGAAAATCACACGTATTTCCCCATCAGTCAATTTCTGTATAGCCACAGATCTCTCCTCAGCATATTCACTGTTTGAATTACTGTAAACAGCAACCGACGGTATTCCCCCTCTTACAGAATTCCTGCGCCATTTCCTCTGCATGCTCTCTGGAACAGCAAAATCCCAGAGCACGCTTTGAACCATATTTACGGTAATATTTGTAAATAAGATCATGTCTGTATACATTTCCTATATAAGTTTCGTTCAATTCTTTTTCATCATACTTGCCGCGCACTATATGAATTCCAGAATAATCCGTATCGTCATATATTCCATAATAATGAAATGGAACCAACATCCCCTTATTGATAGCTGACTTCAAAGAAATCTCATAAGGAACGTTATAATCACATATCTCATATATATTTTTACCATCCATACGTTCCGGTGTGGCAGTAAGCCCTAACAAAAATTCTGATTTGAAATATTCAACGATTCTTCTATATTGATTATTTACCGAATGGTGAAATTCATCCACCACTATATAATCAAAATAGTCTCTGGAGAAATACCTCTCATTCAAATATTCACTTCTTCCAAGAGTTGCAACGGATGCAAATATCACTGATCTGTCCATACTTTTTTCCGTGCCATTAAAGAATCCATAGTCATCCGAATTTCTTATATTGTGAAACGAAACTGCTGCCTGTTTCAATATCTCCTCTCGGTGAGCCACGAACAACACTCGTTTAAAACTTTTTGAATCAAATGCTGCCAGATACGTCTTTCCAACCCCTGTTGCCGCAACGACAAGTGCACGCTTTGCGCCTTCCATTCTCGTCTGTTCCAGAGCACACAAAGCCTCTATCTGCGCGCCTCTCGGTTCGTACATAACCCTTACATTGAAATCCTTATCATCCGCTTCCACATCATAACGATCAAGGTCTTTTGCCACTGCCGGTCTATGCCAATTTTTTGAATATCGTTTCAGCTCTTCGTCATCAATTACTATCGAATGGTTATAGAACAGCTCCTCAAATGTACCAAAAAACTTCTCATAACTTTCCTGATCAGAATCACTTCTGAACCTGTAATTCCATTCAATTCCCGATGTAAGTGCACTTCTCGAAATATTTGAAGAACCGTATATTTCACTATAGTTTTTATAATGGAATATGTATGATTTTGGATGGAATGACCTATTCTTTTCGTTATAGAATCTCAGATCAATCTGCTCTCCAAGTTCTCTCTTGATCATGTAAAGTGCTGATGGCTGTGTGATTCCCAGATAATTACCGGTCAAAATCCTGATCTTTGCACCTCGCCTCAGAGCCTTCTCAAGATCTTTCACGATCATTTTTACCCCTGACTCCATCAGAAATGAAACAATTATATCCACACTCTCTGCGCCCCTAAGGCTCCTTGACAGTTGGTAATAAAGCTGCATTCTTGCATCTTTATCCCCAGTCATCACATCAGTGCGATAATATTCCTGATATTCAAAATTTATTTTTTCTGCAGAATCAAATTCAGCCATGCCTCGTTACCTCTTCCTGGTCGTACATCTTCTGTAACCCACTCGCTCTTCAACCTTATACTTGGTATATCCTTTATGAAGTTTGAAAATGATGTCTCTGTAAAATCGACAAAGAATCTGCCATGCCTCTCACCCTCAAATTCTCCATATTTAAAAGATGTATAGATGATACCATCTGGCTTCAACGCGCAGATCATCTTCTGAAATACATCTTTCAATTCCTTTTTAGGCAAATGCAGAATCGACGAACATGCCCATATGGCGTCATATCGTTCACGCTCATCCAAATCCTGAAAAAGCATATTTCTTACTTCTATTCCTGTATATCCTGATGCAATTCTGCACAGTTCTATCGAACCGTCAATTGCCTCAACCCGCATACCATGTTCTAGAAAATATTTCGTATCTCTTCCCGAACCACATCCAAAATCAAGTATTAAATCACCTCTGTTAAGCATTTTCAGAAATCTATTCTGATTCTCCTGAAAATCAACATTCAAAGTACCTGCTGTAAAATCAGCAGCATTGCGATTATAATACTCCAAAGTCATGTTTGTACTGTTCATCTGATATTATTGCACTCCATTTATTTAATAGTTTCGTTCAAATCTATATAGAATTATTATACTTTGTTATATTATAACATTCAATTTTATTATGGTCTTTTTTACTCCCGCGATTCTATACGTCTATTATTTTCTACTACATACATCACGCCAAATAAAGTGATAGCCATCTGAGTACTTTAATATCCCAGACGGCTATGTCTATACTTGAAATTATTTATTTAATTCGAAGTGTAGTATAAAATATCCTACCAATCCCCATCTCCCTCTTCATAATCATCCTCTATAGCATCATCCACACCATCAGCATAATCTGAATCTCTGTTATATCTGTCATCATCATAATCCCCCTCCATGTACACGTCATCATATCCATCATCGTATGACTTGTATAGATTGCCAGATGTATTATTTTTATATGAATTGTTATCCTTCCAAGCTCTGGTAGTCGGTTCTTCCCTTGTAGTAGCACTGGTAGTTGCTCTCTCAGTTGTCTTTGTCGTAACTTCAGTCGTACTTTCTGTCGTAGCTCTTGTGGTGCTGCTATATGAATTCTTATACGATGAGTTTTTATATGGTTTATGTAAAATACAGTAAGCACTTCCTGATGACCGCTCATTATTGCATCCTGATTTAACACACTTTGATTTGCTTGCATTCACTGCACTGCCGATGATATACAAGATACCTATTATAATCACAACAATTAAGATCTTTCCGCCAACTGAATTGTTCTTCATACAATCCACCTCTCTCTTTTATAATAGCCATCCAGACATATGCCTCAGTTGGCTATTGACAATAGTTAACTACTTCCACGTAGATATACTTATTATATCTTTTTATTTACCGGCTAGTCCATCATCCGTCACTTCGCATATCGCACTGTCATCAAGTATAAATACTATCTTCGCCTTAGCCTTTTTGCCTATCTTATCATACAGTCTTCCGGCACTCATTGATTTTCCCTTGACTGTATATGAACTGTTTGCCACATAACCAACCTTGCCGAGGCCTTTGATTTTCACCTGTATTGCTTCCTGGTCATATTCATTATCAGGTTCCTTAACAAGTTTTACCTTCATGCCCTTTTTCATATACTCATTTCCATAGTAGTGATTGCATCCCGCAATCGTAAAATACTTCTTACTCATAACTTATGTCTCCTTTCAGATTTGGTAATTTATCACTTAACTGATTTCATTTCCCTGCTTCTGAACACAGATTATCATAAGCCATGTACGGAAATTCTCCCACCGCGCACTTTGGGGACGTTCCTTCTGTCTTGAAGAGTGTCCATCTGTCACAAGGAGTGTCACCTGTCTTAATCGTGACACGGGGACACTCCTCGTTACAAAAGGAACGTCCCCTATGCTACCCCCACTTATAAGGTGTGAGCTGATAAACACGGAATTTCCTTATATCTCTGAACAAGAAATACAAACCTATACCTGTAGGCAAGAATGATCGACTTGATGTATTTGGAAAAATAATTGGGCGACTTACTCCTGATGAAATATCAGAAACGACTCTTGACTAGAATATATTGAGCCAGCTGTTTATCAGCGACCTCTGACGAACAGAGTCCGTTTTTTCGGACACTATATGATTTATATTCGTTGTATCAGTGGGACTTATATATCACCACTAATACCCTTTGAAGGAAGGCAATTCTATGGCTGTTGTAAACAATCTAAAAGAGATCCGTGAAAGTCGTGGCATTATCCAGGATGATCTTGCCACAGCCACCGGATTCTGCACACGTACCATAATCCGTGTCGAACGGGGTGAAAGCGCACCTTCAGCAGAATTTATGCTCAGAATATCCGCATATCTTGATCTGCTGGTTGAAGATGTATTTCATGTAGAGGACTAGCCGGGGGAAACCTGGCTAGTCCTTTTTTTAGTTACTTTCAGATTATTTAACAACACTCATCTTCATAGGCGACCATTCTGAAACATAATTCTTTCCTGAAACCTTCTTATATGTACGTATTCTTACATGATATTTTTTCTTTGATGTTAATTTTGTAAGCGTCTTTGACATGATTGTATTCTTTGTAACTGTTATAGTCTTCGCTCCTGCAAAATTTGACTTTGTTGCATACTGAATCTGATAACCTGTCACTTGCGCAGTCTGCCTTGCCCACTTAATGATTAGTTTTCCTTTTTTCGGTGTCATTGAAACTAATTTTGTTTTCTTTGGTACAATTGTAAATGTCTTTGTTATTGAACCATTATAATTGCCTTTAAATGCAATCATAACTTTGTAAATGCCAACTTTGGTACATCCTACCGAATATCTAAGTGTATAATTACTAGACGCTATTGTCTTCCCATCCGCACCTACAACAGTAATCTTAGGAGTCTGCTTTCGTCCGTTATATACAAAACTTGTTCTACTAATTTTCACAGTCTTTGGATGGTACACAACTGTTTTTGACGAAACCACTCCACAATTCTTACATTTTACAGTAACAAGCCCATTTCTAGATACAGTTGCTTTTGATACATTTTTTTCATAAACATGTGCTTTCTTTGCTATATTTTTCTGAGCAACTATAACTTGACCACATACCGAACAATGACTTCCTTTAGTAAGGCCTGGAGTTTTACAAGTTGCATCTATCATTGGATCATCAACTGCAGTATGATTTTTCATAGGAATAACTGTTACATGCTCAGTCTTAGCACATTTTTTACAATGAATCGATTTAAGTCCGTCCTCTGTACATGTTGCAGCCTTGTCTACTGTATAATTCTCATTCCATACATGTCCCGTTGCTGGAATAGTTTCAATTTTATCCTGTCCGCACACTGTGCAATGATATGTCTGCTTGCCCTCACCTTCACACGTTGCAGCTTTGATTATGTCTCCCGCATCCCAATTATGGCCGATTGCTGGTAACTCTTTCTGCACCTTAAGCACTTCATTACATACAATACAATGACTTCCCTCTGTAAGTCCTGTCTCTGTACATGTTGGTGCTACGGGTTCATCTACAACGGCTGTATGTCCTTTTGCCACTATTTCTTGTATATCCTTAATTTCATCACATTCGCTACAATGAATTGATTTTTTGCCATTAGTTAAACATGTTGGCGCAACATCAATACTGTATTCATTATCCCATACATGTGTACCCATACTACATAAACTTACATACTCTATATTTGAATAGTACTTTGCATAATCTCTTGAATTACCATAGCCATATAGCTTTATTGTTTTAGAGGAATCAAAATAATCTGTGTCTATAGACAACTCTAGTCTTGGATTCATTATATAGAATTCTTCTAATGAACAATACTTAAAAGTAAATCTATCTATATGTTCTACACTAGTTGGCAGCACAACATTTTTTAATCTAATACAACTAAAAAAAGCATTGTCGTCTATCTTTGTGACATATTGTGGAACAACTATATTTACTAATGATTCACAAAAAGCGAATGCACTATTTCCTATCTCTAGCAAACTATTTGGCAAACCAGATAGTTCTAAATTTTCACAATAATAAAATGCATTATTACTTATTATCTTAATAGAGTTAGGTAAATCTATATTTTTTAATGAAGTACAGTTTTCAAACGCATTTATTCCAATTTTTTCTACGGCTATAGGCAAGCAAACATTTGATAACGATTTGCATTTACTAAAGCAATAGTCTGGTATCTCAGTAATCGAATCCGGCATCTTGACAGCAACAAGTTTTTCGCATCCACTAAACGCATAATTTCCAATTTTTGTTACACTAGATGGAATATCAATATAGTTTAATGCACTGCAACTAGAAAAAGCCGAATCACTAATTTCTATCAAGCTGCTAGGTAAGTCTATATCACTAATATCGGTTTGTGAAAATACGCCTTGAGACAATTCTGTTATTCGATCATCTAATGATATACTTTTTATTTTCAATCCCAAGTAAGAAAAATGAACATAATTCATTTTGCCATAACCTACTATTTCTAATTTACCCGTTGGGGCAAGGCTATATTCTATATTTTCTCCACAAAAACCTTTTACAGAAATATTTTCACAGCCTTCAAACATAAAGCTTCCCATACTTGTTACACTTTTAGGGATTGTGACACTTTTCAATTCTATGCACCGCTCAAAAGCCCCCTGTCCAATTTCTTCAAGACCTGATGGCAAGTCACCATTAGAAATCTTTGCACCATCAAAAGAGCCATCACCTATTCTTCTTATTTTGTTTGGCCATTTTATATTTTTCAACGATGAACAGACAGAAAAACAATAATCATCCATTTCATCCATTTCCCCAGAGAATTCTATATTCTCTAGTTGAGTACACCAGCTAAAAGCACTATTTCCAACATAAATAATACTATCTGGAAATTTTACACTCTTCAACTTTATACAATTATTAAATGCGCACTTCTCTATATGTGTAACTCCTTGAGGTATTACATATTCTGTTATGCTTGAGTTCTCTGGGAACCTTATCAGAGAAGTACAATTACTATTGAACAATACTCCATCTTTAGATTTAAAATAATCACTCGCTTCATCTACTATTATATTCTCTAGCGAAAAATCATAATAAAAAGCATAATTTCCTAGGCTTTGCAAACTTACAGGTAATTCCGCTTCTTTCAAATTAGTACAAGCATTAAAAGCACTTTCTTCTATATTTTTTACCCCATTTGGCACAATTATTTTTTCAATTTTTTCACAGTTTGACAAAAAATATGAACCTATTGTTTCTACGGTCGAAGAAATCTCTATGCTATATAAACTATTCATATAGCAAAAACTTTTATCACCAATATATGTTATACCCGGTTCTATTTGTATTTCCAAAATGTTGTCATTATAATCATGCCATGGCTCATTATCAAAATCATAATCAAACATTTTGCCCTCTCCATATATTGTTAATTTATATGAATCAGTGCTTATCTTTGACAACCTCCATTTAGCCTCAAATCCACAACTACCAGTTTGAACCTGCTGTTCTGTTTCATCAGCAAATGTTACTTTTCCAAAAGAAAAAGGTATAAGCATTATCACTATGAATAATATTAATTTTATTACATTTTTTCCCATTTTTCTCATACAAGTCATCCCTCCTAAATCTACTATTCGTTCTCGTTTCTATAATACATTACACCAACAACACCAAAATACTTATCTAGCCTTCTCATAATATCTTTTATTGACATTAAAATTTTTAGTAGAACCATCCATAAATGTTATAGTTGCCTTTGATATTTTGATACTATAAACACTATAGTTATAAAATACCGGATTCCATGAATACCAATCACATCCCCATTTTTTTATTGGTCCAATTATTCTCATTTTGGCATATGGATAACCAGTAATCTGGTTGTACTCCAGGTCACCAACCCTATTATAAAAATACAAATCAAAGTCTATGTATTTTATCGTTTTACTCCATTTATTCAGTATCAAAAACTCTGGTTCAACTCCACCAGCTGAATCAACATAAAACTGTCCTAATTCAAACGGCAAAAATGAAGCTGCACTATTCACTGTTCTAAAACTATATCCATTGTACCCCTTATTCTTCTTACATATAAGAAGCTTATAATTTCCCTTCTTTAGGGTAATTTCATAATGAGTTTCTTTCTTGACTGTTCTTTCCCATACCTTCTGATTCTTTGAATTAAATATGGCACATTTAAATGTACTCTCCGGAAAGAACGAAAATATTATTTTAGAAGTTTTCATAACCTGAAACGGATGGGATATTGTATCTCCATAATTATTATTTGTATCTCTTCTATCCACATACCATACAGTATCTGCCTTCAATAACTTCTTTCTATATGTTCTCTTAACTGTATCATAAGTTGTATCCTTTACTGTAACTAAACACTTTAAGGTTTTTCCCATAAATTTTGCGGTGATCGTTGCTTTACCAGGCTTTTTACCCGCAATCAAATTACCAGAAGTTCCGACTTTAACTACATTTCTATTTGATGAACTCCATGTTATTTTCGCAGAACAATGATAAACCTCTAAATAATCCCTTTCGCCAAATCCCAATATCATTTTTTTTGAAGAAATTGTCGGTTTTCTTATCTGAACTTTACACTGCAACTTGTTTGCACCAATTATCGCATATACATTTGCTGTACCAGTACCCTTACCACAGATCTCACCTTTAGAATTTACACTTACAATTTTATTATTCGAAGAACACCATTTGATATTTCTCTTGGAGTTTCCGACACGCAGAGTGTATTTTCCTCCTATGTTCAAAGTAACACTATTTTTGTTCAAATACGGGGTTTTTACTGTAATTTTACAACTTTATTTTTTCCCAGCATAAACAGCCGAAATCATTGCACTTCCTGGCTTTATCGCCTTCACAATTCCAGAATTGCTAATAGTTGCTATATTACTATCAGATGTAGTCCATGAAAGATTTGTATCTTCTGGTCCAATATTCTGATCATTCTCATCACTCAGTATTAAATGAAGCTGCTCTCCAACAGCCATATTAGATGTGGATTTATTAAGTGTCTTATCTTTGTACTGAGCTATCACAGAAAATATGTAGTCAAATCCCATATATTCACATGAATTACTTATCACTATCGTATATTTACCAGCATCTAAATTTACAGATAATGTTTTATCTTCAAATGAAATTGAACCACTATTTTGGTATAAAGATTCATTCTCTGAATTCAGTACAGACAAATCATACTCCCCATATGTACCTTCTATTCCACATTCTTCATATACATCGCCTTCATAATCATAGCCTTCAAATATTATTTTTACGCACGAATCTTGTGGAACTACTATTCTAAATGTCTGAGATTCACTTTCTCCGACTGTTCCATATCTTGTTTTAAGTATAGTTTTAGAAACAGTAGCTGCACATATAGGAATCTGGCAGCATATTATAAAACAGCACACAACAATTAATACCATACCAAGTTTTTTGATTTTTCTACTCATACTCTTCCCCCATTTCTTATGTTTACAGCAAAAAAACATTACAGGTTACCCGTAATGTTTTGTCAGGAAATGCAACTGGATACCATTTTACAGGTCCTATAGCTTTGCGTCACACCCTTTCGAATGTTTTGCCTAATTATATTATTGTCTTATAATATCTACATGTTATTTATTATATATCTTTCTCTCAATTACATCAAGTCATATCTTATACATAGATCAATTTGCATCTTTGGCTTATGTACAAATAAAGTTAATGTAATTTTCCCCCCAATAACAACTGGCCATATTCTATTATATACTATAAACTTATTTTTTAAATTCAGCTAAATCTATAAAGTGTTTTCTTTTATTTTTAAACTGCAATTATTTATTTTACTCTGAAATACAACATAAAATATACTACCAATCTCCATCTCCCTCTTCATAATCATCCTCTATAGCATCGTCCACACCATCAGCGTAATCCGAATCTCTGTTATATCTGTCATCATCATAATCCCCGTCCATGTACACATATCATCATATCCATCATCGTATGACTTGTATGGATTGCCAGATGTATTATTTTTATATGAAACATTGTTCTTCCAAGCTCTGGTAGTGGGTTCTTCCATTGTAGTAACACTGATAGTTGCTATCTCAGTTGTCTTTATCGTAACTTCAGTCGTACTTTCTATCGTGGTCCTTGTGGTTCTGCTATATGAGTTCTTATACGATGAATTTTCATATGGTTTATGTAAAAAACAATAAGCACTTCCTGACGACCGCTCATTATTGCATCCT
>OGNM01000686.1_pt1 | contig 18510 bp, 24 predicted proteins | sample 1573441 | NCBI WGS metagenome assembly OGNM01 (sample SAMEA2581915, study PRJEB24529) | metagenome | biome: Human gut stool | place: China | collected 2011
AGGTCGTGCAGCTCTTTCTGTTGCTTGTGCGTCTTAAAAGCGGCAAACACTGCATCGCTGTGCCGCAGGGCTTCAAGAAAATCACGGTCGGGCGTACCCCATTCGGGCGCGCCGAATACATCAAGTGCCTTATCCAACTGGTCGAAAGTGTGGGCGAACAGATCCGGCTCGATGTCTTTCTCCACATCAAAGCCTTTCGAGCGCAGGCGGTTCAGAATACGGTCGCGGATCTTGTCGCTCAGCTTTAGGTTAGCTGCTTCCACCGCCAGCGCATGAGGAGCTTCCGCTTCTCCGTAATACAGGGCATTTATCTCGCTGGCAAAGGACGCGCCCGGCTTGTCAGACTCTTTTTTTTTACCGGGTTTGGGTGGCTCCGGCTCATCGTCCGACTCCTCCTTTGTGCCGTTCTTACCGTTGTCTTTCCGGTTTCCTCCGCTCTGTATGCCCTGATTCGTTACCTCCTTTACGGCGGTAATGGGCAGTCCGGTCATTTCGGCCACCTTTTCAGGGTCAAAGTCGAAGGTATAAGCGAGGTTCTTGATGGCATCCACATACTCCTTCAGGCTCATGGTCTCGTGGTCGTCCCATTCTAGACGGCAGCCGTCGAGAATACTATACACCGGACTTATCTTTACCAACCGGGGGATAATCTCCTGATTGAACACATACTGAAAAAGCAGCTTGTCGGCCTCATGTCGGTACTTCTCTACCTGTTCGTGTACCTTTGCTGTACCTTCATAGGCTTCGTTGTTGGTTGTGCCGGTCTGTCCGAGGATAAGCCGGGTAATAATCTTATGGCAACGCTCCATGAAAGGGTCAAAGGCATTGGTAGTATTGCCGGAAACCTCCTTGCCGAACTCTACACTCTCCTGTCCGTGCAGCACTCCGAAGCGTCCAGCGCGCATATCGTCCATCATATTGTACAGTTCGTCGGCACGGTCGGCATCCATACGGTTTGTAATGACAAACATCCAGGGAATACCATACAGATCGATATAGTTCAGCCAACTGCCGAAGCCTAATTTTTTGGCATAAATAGGCATAGCCAGCACGTTTAGCATACCGAGGTCCCAATCTTTGCCAAACTGATAGTAGTAGGTCTCCAGTCCTCCCGTACGGTAGGAAGTGCCCACATTGTCGTAGGGGTTTTCAATGATACACCCTGCCTGTGCGATGTAGTTGCACTGCGGTACTTCGCCTATTTCCTCAATTTCCATTGTCTTAGGATTGAGTTTTTGGGCAAGGTCTACCAGTAGCGTACCCTGCAACTGGCTCATCACTGCCATTTTGCGGAGTTCCTGAAACCAAGTTCTTTCTAATAGACGCATTGCATCTTCTACTATTTTACCTTTACGGTCGATAATCTTGAAGCTCGCCATCTGGAGCGGAAGAACCCGGTTTTCGATGGTTGCCTGAAGGTCGTCGTCGCGAAGCAGGTTCTGGTAGATGTAATGCAGCAGGTAGCGGCGCGGTCGGTCGGGGTCGGTGGCTTCCATCACAGCCTGTTGCCAGTCCTTAATCTCTTTGGTGCGCATATCGGAGGGCTGACGCTTGTAGGTGATGGGACCGGGAGCCATGCCGAGCTTGTCTTTCTTGTCGTAGTATTCGGTCGCCACCTTCTGGAAGGTCGCGCTGCGAAGCACTACCGTTTCAATCTTGCTGTATAATTGTTTGAATATGCTCATAATCGTTTAAAAAAAGTATTCATCTTTTCGGTTGCTTCCCCAAAAACTGGCAGGCTTGCCCGTTTCGGGATCAGTTACTTCGGGCAGTCCGGTAAGCGGCATTTCACCGTCGCGGATACGGCCCAATACATCGTATGCCCATTGGTATAGCTCGTTGTAATCGTCTGGCACTTTGCGGGCGGCATTGCGCCGGACGGCACGGTACACCACCAGGCAGGTGATGATGCGCTGAAGCATCCCGTTGCGGATGGGAGGTTCTGCAAAGATTTCCTCACAGCGGTAACGCCCGCCGATGTAACTGCACACTTCATCAATACTTCCAGCTTCCAGCGTGTCTAGAATCTCTTCCTGCTTCTCGACACTGCTTTGTATCATGGGTTCCTGAATGACAGAATAGACATCCTGCTTTGTTATGTATTTCATACCTTAATTATATATTACCATGTATATTTACTTCGTCCGGCTCTCGGTCTTCGGTAGCCTTGACACTTTTCTTTCTCTTCCTTCGATACGGGCGGCGACGTGTACATCTCCAGTTTCTTGATGGCCTGTTCGTCGGCATCGGGGCTGTCGTCGTGTTCGGTCATGCCCGGCTCTATGGCAAAAAGCTGTTTCATCCCTATCTGTATGTCGGGACTTCCTTTCAGTTTCTCGTTTACGTAGATACGTCCGTTCTGATAGTACGGGTGCATAGTGAGCAGACGGATCAGTTTGTTTACGGTGCTGCGTGGTTCCTGACTGATAAGCAGGGTAATGCCCGTTTCCTTCTGTGTTTCTTGTAGAATGCGCTCCAGTTCGTCGTTCCAAAACTGACTTTCGTATTGCCAGAATACCGTAATGCCCTGTGCATCTAACTCCAACTGCTTCCAGCACATCCACTCTACTGCCAGCTTCATTTTACTCTGCTTCACAAATCCGTCTATCAGCCAGAAGTCATTCCGATGGCGTCCCCATAGCTTGACAGCATTGAAGTCGGATGTCTCGCTACCGGCATACGCCACATCCCAGTGTCCTACGATGGCATTCATGCAGTGCAGGTCGGGCATTGCTGCCCACTGTATCATTTCCGGCTTGAATATTTTACCGCGTACCAGCGGCTCATGGTTGTATTCCGCATGGGCTGCAAGAATACCCATGTCGCTTTCCTGTTGGCGGTAATAGTCGGCAGTGTACATGGATGGCCATGCGGGCTGATAGGTTACCAGGTCGTAGGCACGCACCAGGTGCCAGTCCCAGTCCTTGTGCCGTTCCCTCAGGATGGTCTGCACCATGCGCGAGGCAAACCTGTTGTTACTGCCTATCAGCCGTCGGCGTTCGCCCGTCATGGTGGGCAGTACATCGTTTTCAATCCATTCGGCAAGGTCGTCCTGCATCTTGCTGTTACGGATGGTCTGCGGCGTTTCGAGGTCGTCTATACCCCACAGGTCGGGACGGTGTGCCCCCTTGCGGAGTCCTCGCACTTTCTGACGCGCACCGAATGCCTTACAGATCCAACCGGAAGTGGTAACAAAGTTTCCGCGTTCCCAGTAGCCCGGATTTTCCTGCGCTCCGAAGTCGTGTATCAGTAGCTCGTTGCCTTCCAGCTCTGCGCGCAAATCCTCCAAAAGGTCGCACGCACGGTCGAAGGTGTCGGACACCAGGCAGAAGTAATACGTTTCCCTGTTAATCCACAGCCATAACGGAATGATGACATCGTTCCATACTGACTTGGCCAGTCCGCGTCCCCATTCGGCATACCCTTTATATAAAGGATTCCGCTTCACCATATTGGCGTGCTCAATCTGAAACGGTGCGCTTTCGGCAGTGGCATAATGCGGAAGATAAGTCTTGACAAAATACGCTACATCTTCCTTCCCCTTTCGGATACGTTCCTGACGCTCCAAGATGCTTTCATCCGGATTAATCAGATCTTTGGTTGTGCGGGCGCGTGCCAGTTTTTCCAGGTACCGTTTCTGTGCTTCTTGGTCTGTTTTTTTCATTATCCTAAGAGTTTAGAGACATCGTATACATGAGCTTCCTGAAAATCCAGACTTTCGTAATAAAGATGTGGATTGAAGGATTTAAGGGCATCGAAAATCCGATCCATTACTTCGAGATATACCGAAAGGGTTATCCGGTTCTCTTTGTTCATGTTTTCCATCTGCTTGCCCCATGCGTTTACGCTGTTGTCGAGGGTGGCAGCCTGTTTACGCAGTTCCATTACCAGCTCTTTATCGCCATCCTTTTCTGCATCATCGATGCGCTGAAGGATGTCCAGCTTGTTTTCTGCCAGAATACGGATAATCTCCTTGATGTTTCCCGCCTGTTGCTTGCTGTTGATGACAGCAGCCTTGCGCTCTTCTTTCCAAAGCCCGTCGTTTTCGTTGATCCATTTCGACAGTGATTTTTCCGATACTTTCAGGCGTTCGGCTATCTCCCTGTTCGACAACCCCTCATTTACATAGAGGTCGTGCGCTTCTCGGCGCAGTTTCTTATAATAATCTTTGTTTTGTGGCATACACATTAAGTTTCTGAGACAAAGGTCTCATTATAATGTGAGGTGTAGAAAAAGGCTTTCTATGATGGACATATTTTTTCCATCATGGCAAAAAAATTACCTTTTATCGACACATTTTTTCCATCATGGAAACCCTTTTTCCCCACGTGAGAGGATTCCCCCAACTTTGCTGCGTAACTAAATGACGCAATGAATTATGAACATTACAGCGAAAGCGGAAAACGGGCGTGCCCTTATTACGATTAAAGGCACAATTGCGGGATGGAGGGATACGGAAAAGAACTTTACCGCCCTTATTGACGGGCTGATAGAATCGGGCGTAAAAGATGCGCATCTGTATATCAATAGTCCGGGCGGTGACTGCTTCGAGGCAAACGAGATTGTGAATGTCATCAAGCGTTTTCCCGGAAAGGTAACGGGTGAAGGCGGTGCGATGGTGGCAAGTGCAGCCACTTATATAGCTATCCACTGTGCTTCGTTCACCATGCCGGAAAACGGTCTTTTTATGATTCACCAGCCACGAGGTTTTGCATCAGGCAGACAGGCAGAGATAGAAAGCTATCTGGCTCTGTTGGCCAAAATGAGTCAGACCTATTACGAGGCGTACAAAGCGCGCACTACAATGCCAGAAAAAGAACTGAAGGCGAAATGGGAGGCAGGAGACTTTTGGATGAATGCCAAAGAAGCGAAGGAATACGGCTTTGCCACTGCCATCGGCGGGAAGACCCCCATCACGGAGGCCACTGCTTCGATGATAGCCGAAGCAGGTTACAGCGGACCGGTAGCTATCACAGAAAACAAAACAAATAATCAACCTAAAAAAGAAATCGAAATGGATTTGAACGGACTTTTAGGGCAGTTCGGACTGGCTGCCAACACCACAGAAAACCAGTTTATCGAAATGGTGGGCGAATGGAAGCGCAAAGCAGAACGCGTGGACATGCTCGAAAAGAAAGAGGAGGAACGGCAGAATGCGGAAATCGAAGCGATGCTGAATCAGGCTGTTCTCGACAAGAAGATTACAGCCGATGTAAAGGAACAATGGAAAGAAGCGCTTACATCTAACTTTGACAACGGAAAGAAGATGCTGGAAGCATTGAAACCGGTAGAGAAACCGAAAATCAATACACCTTCAGCTTCTCCGACTGATTTAAACGGAAAAACTTTTGAACAGTTGCAGGATGAAAATCCGCAAGCACTGGCACAGATGGAAAAAGAAGATCCGGAAAGATTCGGGCAACTGTTTGAGGACTACAAAAAACGTAACAATTTATAAAAATACAACAGAATATGGCAACAGAACAAAGCGGAAACTGGCTGAACCAGTATGTGGCTCCCCAGCTTTTGGCGGAGCGTAGAAACTATAAGGCAGATTTTATCGGTGTGTTGGGAAGTATCCCCGAAGGTGCACGTAATGCGGACGGGGTGCGTTACAACAAGTTGATTAACAACGTAGGGTTTAAAGTAGACAATACTTCGGAATTTACCGCAACCTCAATGGACGGTAAAAAGGTGTTTCTCCCCTGGGAGAAGTACGATACTACTCCCACAAAGGTAGACGACAAGGAAATTCGCGCATTGTCTTATGACAAGCGAAACGCAGTGCGTATCAAGCATAACGAGGCATTTCAGATTGGTATCCGAAACCATACCTTGCACAAACTGGCACCTAAAGATGGTAACAGTTCGGATATGCCGGTGATGCTGACTACCGGTACGGCTGCCGGAAAGAGAAAACGCCTTACCTTCGTCGACCTGGCTACCTATCTGGAAACAGTGAAGAAACTGAATCTCCCGATGGCAGACCAGCTTTACATGGTGCTTTGTCCGCAGCACGTAACCGACCTGATTCTTGACCCGGATGCGGCGAAATTCTTTATCGACCGAAGCCTGTATATTGACCCGATTACCGGTAAGGTGAAGTCATTCATGGGTTTTAAATTCTTTGAGAACAACGACGCAGTGTACTACGACCCGACCACTAAGACAAAGGTAGCCGAAGGTACAGATCCGACTCCCGATACTCACTTCCAGGCATCGCAGTTCTTCTACGCTCCGAATACCATCTATCACCTCGATTCGGTGAAGATTCTGTATTCTCCGGAAACACTGGACACCAAGAGTGCAGACCCGACTTCCATCTTCCGTACGCAGACTTACGGCATGGTAGACCGCATCGAAGAATACGGCGTAGGTGCGATTATCTCGGACAAAGTAAGTGAGTGATGAATAATTAATAAAAATAAAGATATGTCATTTAACGGAGTAACAATAAACAAGGTACGCGGCGGACTGGTTCGGGCATCCGATACCAGCGACCGTGTGGTGCTGCTGGTATGCGGGGCGACCGCCATTCCGTCCAAACTGGAGGACTACAAGCCGGTGAAGCTGAACAGTCCTCAGGCTTTGGAGCAGTTGGGAACAACGGAAAAGACCGACACCACTAACAAGGAACTGCTGTACTACCATGCCAGTGAGGTGTTCCGGCTCTCACCGGAGCGCGAGCTGTGGGTTATGGTAGTACCGAAAACAAAGAAAGCGTCGGAACTGGCAGAAGAAGCCGAGTTCCTGAGCGGATTGCGTTCGGTGGACGGGGTAAATACCATCGGTCTGTGCGGACTGACTGCGGATGAAGATCTGCCGACAGCCATCAATGCCTTGCAGCTGATGGTGGAAGACTTACGCGAAGATCATCTGTACATTGATGCCGTGTTGCTGGAAGGTTTGGGCACGTATCTCTCTGAAATCAACAGTGCAGAAGACTTGCGTGCACTGGAGGCAGAAAATGTGTCGGTCATCATTGCACAGGATAAGGATGTGGCAGGATTGGACACTGCCTACAACAACCATGCGGCAATAGGTTCGGCACTGGGTATGCTCTCTGTACGCTATGTACATGAAAATATGGGAAGCGTGGACATTGAGAACCATCCGCGCACGGCAAAAGGCACACCGGACTACAGTATGCAGGACAAGACGGAAGGACGATGGATTAATCCTGCATTGAGCAACGGCACACTGATGTCGGCAGTAAGCCGTTCGGACCAGAAGACACTGAACGATAAAGGCTATATCTATGCCGGCTCTTTTCAGGGATATACCGGCGTGTTCCTGTCGAACTCGCACACCTGTGTGGCAAAAGATACGGACTATGCCTATATCGAATACAATGCGGTGTGGAACAAAGGAGCCAAACTGATTCGCAATACCCTGCTTCCACGTGTAAGAGGACGCATTGATGCCGACCCGACGACGGGATATATTTCTTCGGAAACCATTGCCTACTGGACAGGGTTGCTTCGCCAGGCAATGGACACAATGGTGAACGCCAGCGATATTGCCGACTACGATGTCTACATCGACCCGAAACAGTCGGCGGTAAGTGATTCTCCTGTCAATATTCAGGTGAAGATGGTAGCAAACGGTATTGCGCATGAGTTTGAGGTAGATTTAGGTTTTACTAATAAAATAGATTAAGCGATGGCATTACTGAAGACATTAATCAACAAATTCGGCAAGATGGCAGGCTGGAACTCAGTTTCGGTTACCATGTTGGGACGTACTATTGAAGGTATTACCCAGCTTGCCTACAACGACTCGCAGGAGGTGGAGAATGCCTATGGCCGCGGGAACAAGCCAGTAGGCCGTGCCATCGGCAATTATGCAGCTACTGCCAGCATTACCTTGTATAAGGAGGAGGTCATATCCTTGCAGCTGGCGGTAGGTCCGGGAAACAACATCATGGACATCGAACCGTTCGACATCTCCGTGCTGTACGAATACAAGGGACTTATCTACAAGGATGTGATACGAAACTGCCAGTTCTCGAACAACGGGGTGGATGTGAAGCAGAACGACAAGACGATTGCGACACAGTACACGCTTATCCCGTCGCATATTGACTGGGGACTTCCGGTGTGATTTAGACACAGTTTAAAACATTTTTAAAAGTAATTGAAACATGGAAAATAAGATACAGAAAGCGGCTGACTTTGACACACTCAGCCCTGAAGAGAAACATAAGGTTAACGGATTTACCGAGGAACAGTATAAAGAACTGAAGGCAAAATACGGCAACCGTCTGCGCATGGTAACGGTAGAGACCGAAGACGGACGCTACGATTACCTGATTATTCGCCCCAGCCGGGCACACATGATGCTGGTAGCCAACAAAGGAAAGGACGGGGATTATGAAGCTGCCAATGCTGTGCTGATTAATAACTGTGTGGTAGCTGGAGATCGTGATGTGCTGGATGAAGACTATGCCGTATACAGTGCCGTGATGCAGGCTATGAAAGAACTGACGGAGGCTGCACAGGCTTTTATCAGGAAAGCATAGAAAAATACGAGGCATCTTTCAGTCGGATAGAGGGTATCAATGCGGTACTGAGGTTTCACTACCGCATCGATCCCGATACGCTGGACGAAGATGCGTGGCTCAGGCTCTATGCCGAATACCGCTTTGTGCGGAAAACTGAGTTGAAAGAGAATGAAATCGTGGTGCATAATGCACTGGCAGAGGTAATCAATAAACTGTTTGCAAAAGGAAATGGCTTCGACAACAACACAATGGATATTGGAACTGGTGGATAAACTGACTGCTCCGCTCCGTTCGGCAACCGATACGGCTCAGAAGATGACCGATACCGTAGAACAGACTACGGAAGAGGTAGAGAAACTGGGTAGACAGGCTACCGAATCGGCGGGCAATCTGGAGAAGTTCGGTAAAGGTATGTTCTTTATGAACGAGATAAAGGACGGTATTGACAATATTACCGGAGCTTTTGACAATGCCATTGAGCCGGGGGTGCGTTTCCAATATGCAATGGCACAGGTGCAGGCTATATCGGGAATCTCCGGTGAGCAGCTTGAACTGGTATCCGGGAAAGCCCGTGAACTGGCGAAAACCTTTGGAGTGGATGCGGCAGAAGCTACCGGGGTGTTCTCGAATCTTCTTTCACAACTAGGTCCTCATTTGGCGCAATATCCCGATGCTTTGGACGGTATGGCACGCAATGCCCTGACCTTATCCAAAACGATGGACGGGGATGTGAACGGAGCTGTCTCGGCTTTGACAACTTCCTTTAACGCCTTCATTGGAGAAGCAGATAATGCGGAGGAAGCGTCGAAGCTGATGAATATGCAGATGAACCTTATCGCAAAATCAGCACAGGTAGGTGCAGCGGAAGTGGTGGATATTGCTGCCTCCCTGAAGAACATTGGTCCTGCGGCAAAGAATCTCGGTGTGTCGTTTGCAGAGACAAATGCCATCTTTCAGGTATTGGGACAGAATCAGATCAAGGCAGCCGAAGCCGGTACGGCTTTGCGAAATGCCATGCTGATACTGGCTGCTCCTTCCGGTGATGCGGCAAAAGCCCTGCAGGCGATGGGAGTAGATATGGCGACCATGACGGATAAGACAATTCCTTTTGCCGACCGTCTGAAAGCATTGGTTCCTGTGATGAACGATACCGAAGTAATGGCACGCTTATTCGGCAGGGAAAACGCAGTGGCAGGTCAGATTCTTGTCGGCAACATCGATAAAGTAAAGGAATGGACAGACGAAGTGCAAAATTCCAATTCGGCCAACGAACAGGCGGCTATCATTATGGACACTTCTGCCGAACGGATGAAGCGTATGCAGGCATGGATAGATGATCTGAAGATTTCATTCTTTGAATTTACTGAACCTTTCGCTCCTTTTATCTCAATATTGGGTATTGCGACCGGAGCAATAGTAACTATCGGTATGACTATTTTCTCAGTTTCTCAGATTACTTCTTTGGCTTGGGGAGCTGCATGGTCGGGGATGACAAAAGTAGTAATGGTGGCTTCCCGCTCTATTACTGCGGCAATAGCTTCTATCCCGATAGTGGGATGGATTGCCATTATCGTATCGGCTCTTATCAGTCTTGGAGTCTATTTCTATAACACTTCAGCAAAGGTTAGAGGCTTTTTCTGGGGTGTAGGAATGGTAATCAAAAATTTTGTAGTAGGTGTGTTTAAACTGTTTTTCCAGCTTCATAAACTGATTTTTACAGTATTGAATCCGGCTAACTGGTTTCAGCCTCAGAAGATGGGAAACGCTTTTACTGAATTTACCAACCAAGTAAAAGAAATAGGAAAGTCTATCGGTGGAGCTTATCAGGAGGGTATGCAGAAAGGGATGGCTGACTACGAGAAGAGCCATCCTAAAAAAGAGGAGAAGAAGCAAGAAGGAAACCTTTCTTTGGAGACGCTTAACCAGCCTCAGACACTCAAACTGAATCAGAACAATGCCGGAAATACTTCTGGCAATACCGGAGGAACCGGCAGTACCGACTCAGTCGGTTTGGGCGGTTCGGGCAAAGGAAGTGGAGGAGTACGAAACATTACCATGAACGTAACGATGAACAACAGCTTCACCGTATCGGGAGAGGGTGATTACCGGAAGATTGTAGAACGTGTAAAAAGGGACTTGATAGCAGTGCTGTCTGATGTCAGTCCGGCAATAGGATGATATGATCAATACAGGACTTAACATAGCCAACCTCTTTGCGGAGGTGTTCGGGGTATCTTCTCCCATCTATATCCCTTGGGGCAGGAAACTGCCCGGATTCGATGCCGAAGGATATAGCGGTGTGAAGGTGGCAAGCCGTGAAGAAGTGGAACGCAGGAGCTGGATGGGAACACCTGTACTGGACTCGTTTACTTTTGACGGAGGCAATTATCAGCGATACAGTGAACAGGGAAACTTGGCAACTGTCGGAATGAGTGATTTTCTGATACCGGCAGCTACAATCGTAGATTTTAGCCGCGATATGAATGTGTCGAAAACAAAGGTATTAGGAGCTGGAGGCACGATTAAGGAAATCTACGGTCTTAATGACTGGAATATCAATATCCGGGGATTTTGTCTTACCGACAATAGCCGGGACTCGGAAAAGACATTCGAAGAGCAGGCACATGCTTTGGTTACATGGCGGGAAGTGGCAGATAGTATCAATGTTACCGGAGACTTGTTTCGAAATAAAGGCATCTATTCGGTCGTAATAGAGAACTTTCAGCTTTCACCGGTACAAGGTAATCCGGAGATATATTCTTTCAACATTCAGGCTATTAGTGATAAACCAGTAGAATTACGACTATGAGTTATACCATGTGCAGCCGAATCACGTTTCCGGCAACAGATAAAAGACAGGAGCTGAAACTGAACTTTATCACTTCGGTATCTATACAAAGCAGTTGGAAAATGCTGACCGATACAGCCGACATTACATTGCCGCGCAAACTGAAGGTCTTCGAAGGAAAAAGTCTGAATGAATATATCCGACCGGGAGACCCTGTAAAGATAGAACTCGGCTACAACCGGGTACTGCTGACAGAGTTTGAAGGATATATACAAAGAATAGGTAGAGGCATTCCGATTACCTTGCACTGTGAGGATGAAATGTACAAGCTGAAGCGCAAGAAGGTAAGCTATTCCAAACGCAGTGTGAAATTAGGCGAACTGTTGAAAGACCTGTGCGGAGAATATGAGATCGTTACTTCTTTCGGAGATACGGAACTGGGTGCAGTACGCTATGCGGATATGCTCGTTTCGCAGATTCTGGAAGATGTGAAGAAGAAGACAGGACTGTACAGCTATTTCATCGGGAAAACGCTCTATTGCGGAAATGTTTACACCGACAAGGTGCAGCTTCCGGAAACAAAGATTCATCTGGAGCGAAACGCGGTGAGTCAGGACTTGCAGCAGACGGAAGGTGATTACGAGGTAACGGCACTTGCTATCCTAAAGGGTGGAAAGAAGCTGGAAGCCAAAGCGGGTACTAAAGGGGCAGAAACCGTAAACCTGACTTATAATGACAAGGACAAGACGGTAACAGTCGAGGTGCTGAAGGAATTTGCAGAACGGTATTACGAAGGTCTGAAAAAGCAAAAGTACAAAGGAGGTATTGAACTGTTTGGCATCCCTGCCGTAACCTTCGGACAGGTGATTGATCTGAAAAGTGATATTACCCCGGAAATGGACGGCAAGTATTATATAGAAAAGGTAACAAAAGAGTTTTCGGATAACGCTACATACCGGCAAAAAGTAGAATTGGGAGGACGGGCAGAATGACTACGGATGAAGAATTGAGAGCGGCGATCTTGAGGGAACGGAGCATTACGGACCGATTGCCGGCTGTTCTCCGATGGGTAACCGTAACAGCCGTGAATCAGGAAGAACAGACAATGGATGCAACCGGAGTTACCGACGGACTGGAGTTCTTCGATGTGCAGTTGGGCGTAGGTTCTGTCGTGATGTATCCAGCCATCGGTGCAACTTGTCTGGTAGCAATTGTGGAGGGACAACCGAGCGATGCCTTTCTTCTTTCTGCATCGGAAGTAGAACGGATTGAGGTTACCGCTTCGACTTCTATTGTGATCAATGGCGGAGATAACGGAGGGCTGATTAACATTGAAGCATTGACAGAGAAGATAAACGGATTGGTAGACACGTTTAATAAACATACACATCTGGTAAGTGGTGTACAACCCGGTTCCGGCTCGGTAACGGCTCCGGCTCCCATATTGAAAGCTGCCAATTTTAAGAAAGATGATTATGAGGATTCTAAAATAACACACTGATATGAAAGGAATAATGCTTGACGAAAGCGGCGACCTGCTAATTAAGGCAAGAGCCGAACCGGACGGGAAACTGACCGGGCTTGTGATTGATGAAACACTGATTCAGGATGCAGCCATCGTTTTAGGCATGAATCAGGGAGAACTGAAGGAAGATCCGGCTTTAGGACCTAATTTTATACGGTTTATAAGGTCGCAAGCAAGTAAAGAAAAAATAGAAAAACAAATGCAGATACACTTGCAGCGTGCAGGACTGAATTATGACGAATTGGTAGATAAGATTCAGTTTGAGCTGCTTAACAACAACGGTAATGAAAAGTAAAGAGAGTATGGAAATAGTAACAGGACTGAAGAATCTGCTGGTTACACTGTTCAGCGTAACCTTTGCCTACTTCGCCCCTGTGCGTGATATGGTGTTTGTGATCTTTTACATATTCATCATCAATTGCGTGGCGGGGATGGTAGCCGGAATCGTGGCAAAGCACGAACGGTTCAGTAACAGAAAGTTTTTCCACTGCCTGCTGGAGACAATGGTATTCTATGTAATTGTACTCAGCGTGTTTGTGGTAGGCGAGAAAATGAAGAGTCTGGACGGAGCGATGCAGTGCATCACGGGCATTGTGTATGCGATATGCTACTTCTACGGGGTGAATACCCTGCGCAACCTGCGCAAGCTGTTCCCGCAGTCGCGTCCGCTGAACTTTATCTACTATGTATTGAGTTTTGAGGTGGTACGAAAGATACCTTACCTGCAACAGTTTATTGACAACGAAAAGAAAGAGGAGGAAAAGAAATGAGTAACAGACCAAGAGGGATTCGTAACTGCAATCCCGGAAACATTCGATTGAGTAAAGACAGATGGCAGGGATTGAGAGAAGAACAGACTGATCCGGCATTTTTCCAGTTCATTGCACCGATGTGGGGGTACAGGGCACTGATCCGCACTTTGCAGAACTACCGGAAAAAGCACAACTGCCAGACGATTGCGGACTTCATCAGACGGTGGGCACCCGAAGTGGAGAACAATACATCGGGATATATTACCCGCGTTTGTAAGGAACTGGAGGTACCGGCAAGCTATGTGCCTGATGTGTATGATAAGGAAACGATGTGCGCTTTTGCTGCTGCCATTTCGCTGGTGGAAAACGGCATCCCTGCTGTAATGTCGGATGTGGAAGACGGATGGAAGGCCTTGTAAACTTAAAAATCACAAACTTAAAAACTTAAACGTATGGCAACAATCTTAGGAATTTTATCGGCATTGGTATTGGTGATTTACACTACAGTTATGATTAAGAAAACAGGAAGCGTACCGTATTCCATCTCGGAGACCTACTACCGCCTGGAGCACAAGAAATGGTTCGGCTTCTGCATGATCCTGACGGCTGCTCTCTTCATGGGGTCGGCACTGGAACAGGCTTCGGGCATGGGACGCATCTTCGTGATGATAGCCTCGGTAGGCATGATTGTCATCGGTCTGTCGCCTAACTTCAAAGAGAAGACGGACTTTGTACTGCATCTGCTCGGCTCGATAGCGGTACTGGTTGGCACAGAGCTTTGGACATCTTCCGTACTCCCTTGGCTTATTATGCTGTGGCTGCTCCCGTTGGGGTATTTAGTGTGGTACGTGAAGAAACACGGCACGGGCAACCTGATAGCTGATATTATCAAGGCGAAGCCGGTATTCTGGTGCGAAGCCACTGTATTCCTGATTACTTACTTAACTCTGATTGTAGCATGATGGGATGGATCTTGAATAAGGCATACAGATGGATGCAGGGGGTTGTCCCCTGTATGCTTCTGCTGCTGATGGTAGGATGCCGTGCGCAGGCTCCGGTGGTGGTAACGGAACACACCGACAGTACAGGCACTGCCATCCGCGAAACCGACACACAGCAGGAAGTATCGACAGACTGGCAGGCGCAGATGCAGCAGTTTTACGAGAGCTGGCAGGAGAAGCTGACTTCCATTACGGGAGAATGGCAACGGGATGAATATTCGAAGCCGGACAGTACCGGGTCGCAATATAAGACAGCGACCGTTTCCGGAAGTTTCGGCGGCACGCAGAAGGAACAGAACCACGACAGTATGACGGTGGAGATAGACCTTCAGGGGGTGCAGACGGAAATTACGCGGGTGAACGAGCGGCTCGATGAAATGGCTCATGTGCTGAGTAACCTGAGTGCGGAGCGGAAAGAGTCGCTCAGCTGGGGGCAGTCGGCACTGATGTGGCTGGGCGGCATCGGGCTGGTATATGTGATGGGACGGCTATTCTGGAGGAAACTGCCATGAAGAGCGTAACGATTCTTCCGCACCAGACGATGAGCGACATCGCCGTGCAGGAGTACGGAGACATGGCAGCTCTCTTTCTGATTGCTCAGGAAAACGACCTGTCGCCTACGGCCAGACTGGAGCCGGGCACGGTGCTCCGGCTTCCGGATGTGGTGGTAAACCGCGAGATGCAACCGGGTATCGCCTGCCACAGCAGAAACGGCTGGCAGTGAAATAAGACTGAGAATATTCACGGAACAGTTTACACAAGAATTTATGTAATGACATTATGGCAAGAACAATAGCACAGATTAAGAAGAGTATGACCGATAAGTTTATGGCGGATGAGACGCTGCGCACGGCATACGGTATTACGGGAGAGGACGCCACCTGGCAGAACACCTTCAGCTCGGTAAGCATGGAGAACATTCTTCTGTACATCGTGGCAGTGTGTGCGTATTCGCTGGAGGTGATGTACGACAAGTTCCGCGTGGATGTGGACGCGAAAATCGCTTCAGCCATCGTGGCATCTGTGGCATGGTATCACCGGATCTGCCTTGCCTTCCAGTATGGCGACAACCTGACCTATCTGCTCGATACGGCGACCTTCGGTTATCCGGTCGTTGATGAGAGCAGGCAGATTGTAAAGTATGCAGCGGTGCGCGATTTGGGCGGCAGTGTACAGATCTTGGTGTCGAAGGATGCGGGAGGCAAACCGGAACCGCTGTCGGAAACGGAGCTGTCGGCCTTTGAATCGTACATCGAGAAAATGAAGATTGCCGGCATTACCCTGAACATCCGCTCGCTGCCTGCCGACAAGATTGTAATAAACATGACGGTGCAGATTGATCCATTGATACTCGATACACAGGGCAGAAGATTGACAGACGGTGTAATGGTTGTAACAGAAGCTATTGACGCTTATCTTGCCAATATTGTGTATGGCGGTACCTTCAACAAGACGAAACTGGTGGATGCGGTGCAGGCGGTAGAAGGTGTGGTTGATGTGACATTGGGAACGGTCAAAGCAAAGGCTTCTGAAGCTGTAGAATATACAGATGTGGTAAGTAATAATTATACTTCGGTAGGCGGTGCGTTTATCTCCGAAGGTCTTAGCAGTAGTATTACGTATGTGGTATAATTTGGACTTTGTAAAATTTGCGCAGCATCTTCTTCCTCCACCACTGCGCAAGAAGAGGCTGTTTGCCCTGATTAGGGTTATGGTATTGCCGTTTTCGGTGATACATGACCGCTTCCTGGCGTATCGTAAACAGAATCTGAACCGTCTGGAAATAACAGGACAGGTCATTGCACTGGAGAAGGGACTGAATGATATGTTCTTCCTTTCAGGTAATGAGATATACATTACCGACATTCCTGCAGAAGACTTTTACATGTATAATGACAGTGAGCCTTTCCCCGGCTTGTTAATGTACAACGACAGCGAAGATGCACAGAATCAGACATACTGGAGAAACGATGGAGAGGGCCGGTATGACGGTGATTTTATTGTTAATGTACCTTCATTTCTGGAGAAATACGAAAATGAAATAAGAATCTTCCTTGACACTTATAAGGTTGTTGGGAAAAAGTATAAGATAAACATCTATCAATATGAATAAGTTATTGAATCCTGATGGCGGTGTACCGCTGAAATTGACCGACCTTGTGTATATGCAGTCGGCTACTTTTGATGCCTTTAAAAGCTTTTTAAAATCCTTTTCAAACGGTACGGGAAACGCACGTCTTGCCGGGTGTGTGGTGTCATCGGCATCGCAGACAGTATCATGGACGGCCGGATATGTCGGGCTGAACGGTGAGGTGTTCCCGGTATCAGCCGGATCTCTGGATAATGTTACATCTGGTACAGCCTTATACTGGAAGATTACACGGGTGCAGGAAGCGCAGGTCACATTGGAAAACGGACAGCAGGCGGCACGGCGAGAGCGAAGCTATGCGACCTTAGTGCCGGAATCGCTGAAGGATGATGCCTCGGTAAAGGATTCTGAACTGAAAAATGTCTCAGACTATATTGGAGATATGGTAAAAGGCGTGGAGACAGTGTATAATGTATCATCACCTGCATCCGGTACAATACTTCCGCGAATTGCAAAAACAACATATCCAGATGGCCATGTTAAATATACATTTGGCGGCGGAGCTACATCTGCGGCATCTTTATCCGATGGGGTTTTGTGTGACATTACAGGTATTGATAATAATACACATATTTCTGGTATTATTTTTACCGCAGAAAAGCCGTTGAAGTCATGTATTATCTCTATGTCTGGAGGTAAGGTAAGGCTGTATGATGTCTCAGGCAGCCCGATTAATTCTCTTTCTCAATGTACAATATCATCTTTATAACTATGAATACAGATATTTTTGATATACAACGCAGAGCGGCTGAACTTGCTGCTAAGACAAAGATAGAAAGTATTTCTCCGGCGGAAGTAGGAGGATTAATGGGTGATATTGCCGGGTATGCAAATGAAGTAGACCGGAATGGCGGCAGCCTCGGTATTAGAAAAACTTATACCTCAGTGTCGGCAATGGAAAGCGATGTCAGTCCGGTAGGAGACGACGGACAACCTCTGAAAAAAGGTATGCTCGTTAATATCTATAATCAGGATGATCCGCAGAACGCGGATAACGGAAAGGTGTTTAGCTGGCAGAATCCTGGTTGGTTGTTGCGCAGTAAAGTGGATGCCGGATATGTAGGCTGGGACGGCATCATGGAAGATTTAGGTGAAACTACAGACTTATAACTATGGAGAGTATTAGAAGAGAAAAGGATATACGTTGCCGGTGGGCAGTTACTGTTAACGGTGGCGAACAGCCGTTGGATGACATGATGCTTCGGCTTGTATTGCATGATCCGTTGGGTAACCATACGGAAGTACCTTGTACAGTACAAGGCAATGAAGTGGTATTCTCCGTTACTCCGGAGCTTCAGAAGTCAACAGGCCGTTATTCCGCTACGCTATACGCTACTGTCGGAGAACAGCACACTGCAGTAGATGCCTGCGACTTTCTGCGCATCGTATCGAATACCTGTGCAGAATCTTTCGGATCATCTTCAGACATTGAGCTGGAGACAGTAGAACTCACCGGAGACTTACAACTCGGCGTGCAAGGTGATTCGGCCTATGAGGTATGGCTGAAAGCAGGAAACGAAGGCACCATAGAAGACTTCCTCAACTGGCTCCGCACCCCCATTCAGGATACTGTTCCGGTTATGGAAGACCTCGGAGAAACATCGGATTTATGAACTTTAAAAATTAAGAATTATGGCAAGAAAAGTACAGCTTAAAAATAAAAATGGCGAAAAAGCATATCCTGTTACCAGTTCGGAGCTGGTGAAGATGTCTTCAGGTGGCGGTAATCTGGACGGGAAACTTACCGAGTTAGAAGGTAAAACTGTTAATTCTATAATGGGAATTATAGGAT
>OGNM01000695.1_pt1 | contig 18173 bp, 8 predicted proteins | sample 1573441 | NCBI WGS metagenome assembly OGNM01 (sample SAMEA2581915, study PRJEB24529) | metagenome | biome: Human gut stool | place: China | collected 2011
GCGCGGTTCTGTTCATCGGCTCTGCCGTTGCGAAGCGCCCCATGGAGAAGGTCGTCAAGGCTACTCTCCCGTTCTATCTGTGCATGTTCATCGCTCTGCTGCTGCTGACCTTCGTGCCTGACATCAGCCTTGCGATCCCCAAGCTGCTGGGCGGCTATGTCAGCCCCATCACCAACCCCCTTGGCCCGGTGTTCATTCACTGATAAGCTGATCAGCTCATCCTCCTCCGGATGACAGGATAAACGGAAAGCCCCCGCCTGCAAAGGCGGGGGCTTTCCGGCGTTATAGAAGTGTCTGGAGTGCCGGAGCACTGCATTTCATGAGCTTTTTCAGGGTCAGTTCCTGCTGAGAGATTTGATACAGCAGCCGTGCGGCCAGCTCTTCGGGCGGGGCGGAAAGCCCGGGCCGGAATGCGTGTGCCGCCCGGGTAAAGGCGTGGACGCCCTCTTCCGTTTGGAGCACCACCAGCTGGGTATGCCCCCGCAGCAGGGCAAACAGTCCGACCTGGTATTCCCGGGTGTCCAGCAGAAGCTCCATCTCGTCGGCGGTGAGGAGGAGGATGTCCGCGAAGGGGAGAAACTTATCCGAAAATGCAAGGGAATAGAATATATTGGTGAAGGAAGCGGGCAGGTAGTCTTGAAGCTTCTTCCCGGTAGCTATTCGTTTGAGGTGAAGAAGGAATATCCGATGGCGGGGAAGAAGAGGAAGAAAGGTGAGATAGCCAGATCTAAAGGAACTCATTGAAAAAACAAACTGAAGATTATGGGCAACTTTTAACCGCACGGACAAAAAAGTGCTGATAGGTTTAAATATGAATCTTGGTTCTCCTACCAGTTTGTCTTTTCTCAGGAATCAGGGAATTGAGTCTTCGAGTACCGCTTTCAGTAGTTTGAAACGATTGAGTAAATTGGGTTATGTCATTTAAAGTTAACTTCTTGCGAACAAAGAGTTAACTTCATTCAGAAAGAACACTTGTTTCATTAGAAATAAACAGAGCTTTCATTAGAAACGAGAAATATATCGACTTTTTAGAGTTGTAAACTATTCGCTATACGTTTGACAATATGCAATCTACAAAAATACAATTCTTTCTTTTCTTCCATCCAGTAGAGCAGGGCGAAAGAACAGATTCTAAAGCTATTGAATATGCAAAGTGTCAAAACGTCCTTCTCACCAATGCTTCATTATCCATTGTGCAAAGATAAGTTTTCCATATTGCGAATTTTTTCGCAAAGATAATCCCATTATCTTCAGTTTGTTTTTTCAATGAATTCCCTTAGATCTAGCTATCTCACCTTTCTTCCTCTTCCTTGCCGCAAGCGGATAGTCCTTCTTCACTTCAAACGAATAGCTGCCGGAAAGAAGTTTCAAAACCACCTCTCCATTTCCTTCACTGATAAATTCTATTCCTTTACACTTCCGGACAGGCTTCGTTTTCTCACGAACATCCCTCAACGATGCAGCCGGCAGATATAGGATAGCTGTAGTATTGGCAGGTACAGTGAAAGTATAACGAATCACTCCGCTCTCCACTTTCCAGCCACTTTCAATGCGTCCATACATAGAATCATAATATCCCCGTGCATACGTCATCTTCCCGGTTGGATCGGGCATCGGCTTCAGAACGAACTGCTTGAAACCGGGAGAAGTTTCATCACGCTGTATTCCCAAAGAGTAATTGTACATCCAGGCACCCACAGCACCGAAAGAATAATGATTGAAAGAATTCATGCGATTGTTTCCACCAAAGCCATCCGTGCGAGTATAAGAGTTCAGACGTTCCCAGATGGTAGTGGCTCCCTGTTCAATGGAATAAAGCCACGAAGGATAACTGGTCTGCTGAAGTAGCCTGTAAGCCAAGTCTGAATGCCCGTAGTCAGACAAAGCCTTATTGATCCATGATGTGCCGATGAAACCTGTCATCAGAGAGTAAGACGGGCATTGCTGACCTCTGTCCGTGGTATTCTCCCTTCTCACAGTCTCTGCAAGATTGGCAATCACCTTATTACGATTCTCTTCATCAATAATATTGAAAGCCAACGGAAGCACATACGAAGTCTGTATATCGATATGTGATCCTTTCTTCTCAGGAACAAAAGCCGAAAATAGGGTCTTTCCGGTCTCAGGCTCTATATACGTTTTATTGAAGAAATCCTTCCGGGCGGCATGCAGTTCACGAAACCACTCGGCATCGGTAACCTTACCAAGGACAGTCGCCATCTTAGCCATCAACTCCAGATCATAAATGAAGTAGGCTTCCCATACCAGAGATTTGTCATTCTTCTCATCCTCCAGCCCCAGCCAATCACACAAATCACCCCACGAACGAGTTTGAACAATCAGGTTGGTTTCTGTTTCGATGGTATTATCGATGATGTATTGAATATAGCGTTTCATGGCGTCATAGTGTTCGCTCAACAAAATGGTATCCCCATATTGCTGATAACACTCCCAAGGCACTGTGATTCCGGCACTTCCCCACAGCAGACCGCCAAAACCACCACCCAATGGAGCAATATCCGGAAAACGCCCATCCGTCCGCTGAACATCACGCATAGAACGGAGATAGCGTCTCAGGAATTGCGGAACATCCGCCAGATAAGTTGCCGTGCGCGAGAAGACAGAAATGTCTCCTGCCCATCCCAGCCGTTCATTGCGTTGCGGACAGTCCGTAGGAATAGAAAGGAAGTTTCCATAAGAAGACCAGGTTATATTCTTCCAAAGCTGATTCACCTGAGTATTGGAAGTCTCGTAGCGTGAAGCTAATTCGTGTATAGAGCTTAGTACTACCCCTTTCACCGCTCCCACAGGCAACGGTTTATCAATGCCTGTGATCTCTATAAAGCGGTAGCCATGATAGGTGAAGCGGGGAGAGATGGTTTCCTGCCCACCTTTGGCTATATAAACATCCTGAGCCATAGCGGCACGGATATTCTCCAGCATAATCATACCGATATTCCCTTCGTATTCCGGCAAATCGGGATATTTCACTTCCGCAAAGCGCAGAGTGATTTCCGTTCCGGGCTGCATGCCCGACAAACTGATACGGGGGACTCCTACCATATTCTGCCCCATGTCGTACACAAACACGCCGGGGCGGACTTCTTCTACTGAAAGAGCCGTCAGTTCATTTATTTGTTTCACCGTCTGACCAACCTGCCCGATAAGTTCAAAGCCTGAATAATCATTCACCCACGGCATATTCGGATTACCTACCGTACTGATATTACCTTCCAAGGCAACTTCATGAGCCGGTTTCCAGGCAGATGCATCATAAGAGGCCATGCTCCATCCTTCCACTGCCGTTTCCCTTAAAGCATCATACACTTCGCCCTGGAAGAAACTACCGTAAGCAATAGGACCTTCACTGAAATACTGCCAGGATAACGGATCAGTTACCACCACATCGGTCCGGCCATCCGAATACGTAATAACCAGTTTTGCTAATAAAGATTGGCGGTCACCGAAGAAATTCCAATTGTCTCCCGTAAAGGTAGCACCCCCACTCCACCAGCCTTCTGCCAGTAAAGCGCCAAGGGCATTTCTACCAGAATGAACGTACTCCGTTACATCAAACGTCTGGTACAGATGGGTTTTATTATACTGGGTGATTCCGGGATTAAAATAATCGTCTCCTATACGCTTGCCATTCAGATAAACCTCATAAATACCACGTGAAGTAACATACAAGCGGGCTTTGGCTATTTCAGTATCCGGAGTGGAGAAAACCGTACGAAGCATAGGGGCAGAATTGCCTTTAGGGGTGAAAGTACGGAAAGCACCGGAAACATCGCCACCTATCCAGCTATTCCCTTCTTTACAAGTAGTTATCACATTCGAAGGACTTCTGAAATTAGCAATCTCCATCTTCGGGAAAATAGCAGATTGCCCTGCGGGAACATCAAAACCGACATCGCCTACCACTGGGAAAGCTATAAAATCACCTCCCTGTCCCAGCGGATTCAGATTTACCCAACCAATCTCTTCACCACCATCCACATAGAATCTTGTAAACCCAAAATCGGAAGTAAGGCTTATGGTATGCTGTGCATACTTGTTGTTTTCATGAATCCATGTCAGCGGAACAGGGAAACTTTTGAAAGGAACGCTTCCCTGATCGTCCGGATGGTATCCTACACGATACACATTCAGCATTGCCTTTTTACCCGAAGCGAGTGAATCAATGCTCAATTCTATTTTAATATAAGATTCATCTTTTCCATTCTGCAAGTGATACAGGTTCTTATTCTTATCCATCAGACGCTTATCATTCGCTCCGTAGACAAAGCTTGCACGTGTGCTTTTTGACTTTTCATCCAGTTGAAGTGAAACATTCAGCCTGAATACCGGGAGATAGTGAGAATAGAGCATCCTGTCTTTATCTCCGCCACCTATCCACTTAGCACCACTCCATCCCTCGTAAGGGGAAGTTTTACTCATTAATCCTGTCTCAAACCAAGACGTTTCCGATGATTGTTCGCCTCTTTGATTCCAAACGTTGACCGTCCAGAAATAGCAGGTAGCAGGTTGCAAAGGAGTACCGGCATATTCTATGTTCAGTGACAGGTCACTCGACACTTTTCCGCTATCCCATACCAAACTACCCGTTTCATCAGTCACTATTATCTGATAGGCCTTCTGCGAATAACCTCTTTCGGTATCCGGCACCACCATTTGCCAACTGAAACGAGGCCTTTCTACATCGATGCCTAATGGCATTTCGGCATATTCCACCTTGAGTTTTTTTATAAAAACAGAATTATTTTCGGCATGTAACAAGGTAACACATGAGACACATATAAACAAGGCTAACAATAGACAACTTTTATAGTTTTTCATATACAGTGTTTTATAAGTTACGTTCTAGGTACTAATATCATTAATGCTCAGCTACAAAGATAAGCTATCCTAATTAATAATTAGGCCTAAAAAGAATACAAAAGAAGGACACTTTTGAATCAAAAAGTAAAGAGAATCCCAAAATAAATTCACTTCTCCTATTCTAAGAGCAACGTGAAACACATAACCCGAATGCCAACAAATAGTAAAAGCCATCTTATACAGACAGCTTTTACATTCATACCTTAATTTTCTCCATCTGCTGGATATTTGTCAATAGCAAACTACAGTTTAGTACTATTCGATAGACCAGAAATATCTTACAATACTATTTCATTTTACAAGTATAACACCACCTCCCGGATGTATTACGATATTTATACTCTCAGGATTTTCCACTACAAAAGCTTCTTTTACTGGCTGCATCTTTTCATTATCCTTATAATATATAACATTATCTCCCTTTAGTAGCATAGGTAAATTTAACTGTAAATTCAATGCTTTTTTCTGGGCATTAATACCTACTATATACCACTTATCATTATGACGGCGAGCAATTACTACATACTTCCCTGGATAGCCGTCAATGAAGCGGGTCTCATTCCACGTTGTCGGCACCTGCCTCATAAAGTCAAGACAAACCTGTGGAGAGTCTGTCAGATTATTGGGAGCTAAAGCGTAATTTTGAATAGGGTTTTGAAATAACACAGCGGTAGCCAACTGAAATACATCGGTAGTTTTGCGCGTCGTTCCACCGTTGTTACCACGATTCAAACGTTTATTAAGAAATGTACCACCAAACTCCATACAACCCACTGCATTACGGATAAAGGGATGTAGACAGGCATTAAAAGCTTCTTCATCACAAAAGTGCTGGTTAAAAACCAAATTTTCAGAAGCTAGGACTGCTTCGCTACCCACATAATTAGGATACATGCGTTCCCACCCTCTCGGTACTGTACAACCGTGGAAAATAACCATCAGACCATAATCATCAGCATCACTCAGAATAGCTTCGTACAATCGAATAGTTTCTTGCTTGTCTCCACCGAAAAAGTCTACCTTAATACCTTTGACACCCTGCTCCTGTAACCATTTCATCTCATGCTTACGTGCAATAGGATTATCCATCAAATTAATGGGTCCTTGCTCTATATCATTCCAATAGCCGCTAGAACTGTACCACAAGAAGACATCCACTCCCTTATTCTGTGCATAGTCAATAAGAGACTCCATGCGTTCATGACCAATACGGGTATCCCACCAATTATCTATTAGCACATATTCATATCCCATAGCGGCTGCCAAATTAACATAACTCACTTGGTCATCATAGTTAATACTACCATCCTGCCAAAGAATCCAGCTCCATGTACCACGCCCCATTTGATAGTCATGCTCCGTTTCATATAACGGTTCCAGTACATCCCAAATTACAGTAGTCTCTACAATAGGTTTTAACGTCTCACCTATTGTAATAGTGCGCCATGGGGTAGAACCAGGCAAAGCAAAAGCCGGTGCAACCGTCCCGTTACCATTATTTTCTTCATCCATAGGGAAAGCTATCGTATAAAGGCCACCTTCTTTAGCATCACTCAAATGTGAACCGCAATAATTACCATCCACTCCTGTTTCACTGATAAGTACCCATCCATCATCTCCTACACGAAAAAGGCAAGGGAAAGTATATCCATGCCCATACTGGGAACAAATACCTACCGGAATATCTGTTTTATATTCCTCTTCATAACTAGGTTTTGTCCGTTTCCATCCTACCATAGCATCACTTTGCGGACATAAAAATGTAGTAGTCGATATAGGAAAATTAAAACCTGTGACTTCTTTCTCAAGAACAATACTACCCGTTTCAGCATACCTCGGTATTTCATATCGAAAAGCAATATTATTATTGCTTACACAAAAAACCACATTGTATTTTTGCTGTAAAGCATTCTCTAATGTAACGGTTAACTTATTAGCTCTATAGTGCATTTGAGAACACTTAATGCGATCTTGCTTATAAATCTTATCTATAGATGAGCTATGCTGTCCTACATAGGAAATATTCTGACTAAAATCACCAACATTAGCTACAAAGCCAAGCTGAGACTCTTTCAATATCAATTTATTTTTATAGTTTACCGAATAAAAAGGAGAGCCATTTTTAACTACAATGTTCACCTTCAAATGAGTATCAGGACTCATCACAACAACTTCCTGAGCCAATGCAGACGTACAAATAAACGCACAAATTCCCAATATATATTTTTTCATATCTATTACCCAAACATTCATTAATAATTAGGAAATTATCATTTCAATATAGACACTCCCATCAAACCAACTACCACTTCCTGAGATAAAGTTTCTAACTCTACCCTTTCTACAACTACACCTGGTTTTAATACTCTATTTAATACCATTGCTGTACACTCTTTCCCTAACCGGATAGTATCCGGAAGCTTTTGGGGCATACAAAAACGATCTATTTCACTAGTATAATATGCTCTACTTCCTTGTCCCGCAGCAGTACCGTGAACATTGAAGGCACATAGATTCCAATAGTTTATAGGTGGAATAAGTTCTAACTGATCTTTCGAACCATCCTCATAATAAATACGTAATACTGCATTGGCGATATCACACTGCATCACATTGGTTGAGCCACACACCAAAAAGCAAAGTGCCTCACCAGTAGTATTTATGTCAACAGCTATTTTGGTTGGATAATTATCCCACATAGAAGTAAATATGATATTATTTTCACCCTGCGGCCATTGGAACTGAACACCCTGTGGAGTTTTAAGTGTTTCATCTTGCAAATATAAATTCAGAGAGTCAAGCTTAATCTCCGGAGGACCTGCGTTCCAATAAGGGAAAGTCCAAGTAGAAAAGCCATCTATTCCCAGGCGACACGAAGCTGTATTAGGTCTAGGGGACAAATATTCTTGCTTAAAAATCTGCGTCACATCAGCATTCATATACTTCTGAAGATTAATTTTTTCCCATATGGCTGCTTGCGGATAGCCTTCCAAAGTTCTCAGCTTCTCCATTTTTTCTTCATGTTCATTACGTATATTAACTCTCAATATTTTCCATTCTTCATTTTCACCACGCATAACTTTACATACAGCAGTATGGAAACCTGTATTATTTGCAACCCAGACACTGATATTTTTATTTTTAATCTGAATATTTTCAAATATATTTTGCGGATCATAAACAGCTAAAATACTGTCACAATCAATAGTTATTTTATCCTGAGTATAAGATGATAACTGTACATTTTGACAAGGATTATAATCTAAATCGTTAGCAGTATATATCTTTAGTACAGACTTATCGGATAATGGAACTTCAACCTTTAAAATACTGCGTGACACCCCAGGTACCATTGTATAAGATACATTCTTACCATTTAATGTTACTTTCACAACTTTAGAAGTTTTTACCGGTATCTCCCATAACTGTTTAGCTGCTTTTTTCAATCTTATCTCATATTCGGAAACCAGACCCCTCTCCTGAAAATTTATACTAAAATCGGGTAAAGACAACGAAGCGTAATCCCAATCAGTAGGAAATTTAGGTGAAATCCTTACTATCTGGTTAGGATAGTCAGGCAAAAATCCGAACATTCCTCCCACCAAAGTTCTACAAAAGGTATGGATACAATCTCCAAAATCCGTACCCCCAATTGCATCTCCAATATTCCCTGGAACAGCCGTATTATAAGCTCCATGCATAAAAGTACCTTTTAGAATATCATATCCTTCATCGGGTAAATCTGAAGTAAAATATGCTTGTGCCAAATGATAGTTATCACCTGGCCAAAGTGGACGTACAGACCAAATACCCGGAACCCAATTAGAGGTCCATATCATACGACCGCCACAAGGCATTTTATCATTTTGTAATGCCCATTCCGTATAATAAAGGGATTCAATATTTTGTAAAGAAGATGTGAGTTGAGCATCAATAGGCAAAAATATGCTATATAACCAAGGGTTCTTATGTAATCTCTTATTTCCTTCTTGTTCAATATAAGAAGCTGAAAAACCTTGATCTTTCAACCATAATATATTTTGAAAGCCATTCTTAATACGCTTTAACATTGCATCATGATGTTCCATCGACTTAGTGTCACCAGCATTTTTTGCCATGTCATAGGCAGCCTGATGCCCCCGATAAGCATAAGCCGTTTCCTCAGCCGTTCCACCACCATTATACCATTGAGAATCCGTAGGCCATGTATTCAAATAACTTTCGTAACACCCATCTCCATCAGGGTCAAAACATTCTTCTATCCATTTCAAATGCAATTCTAGTGCGGGACGAAGTAAAGCTATAAAAGTAGGATCGTCATTCCACCTATAATCTTCTATCAACTGGTCAAAAAACTGTGATTGCATATCATATGCATTCTGATCCGCAAGAATACGTCCTTCACCATAAAAACGTGAAGTATAGTCCTGAAGAGTCCACATATGATTCTTATTAGGTTTATTCTCCTTATAGTCAGATTTAGTAACTTGTGTACTTATATAATGTTTTGCTTCTTCAGCAATCCTATCATGCCATCCATACATTGTTCCTCCGAACAATACTCTCCAACCGGGAAGATTATTATTCCATTGCATAGCACCATGAGCAAAAACAGGAGGATACCAGCAACCATCTACAGCCCTGACCGAAGCCATTGCCAAAGCATTCAAGTATACATCAGGAGTATTGATAATCATGCGGTTACAAAGGTCTTCCATTTTTTTTAAACCTGTTTCAAATTTTCGTTTAGCTATCATATCCTGAAGCATTTGCCGTTTATCGGAAGCAAACAGATAAACTGTCTTATTACCAACTATCACACCAGAAGTTAACGTCTTAGTTCCAAAATCCGGTCCCCATGAAAGTACTTCCGGATAAGCCAAACAATCCAACTTCCATGACAAATTTTCATTACGGGTCTCCTGACCATTCCAAGTCCACGATAACTGATCCTCAGATTTTGCACCCTTTATTTTCACCTTAACAACCATCCCCATTTCTTCGACATCCGGAACAACCTCAAGCTGTATTTGCAGCCCCACTTTTCTGTTATCCTCAATTACCCATTTCATATGACCATTTTTATACATGGATTTTATTTCTGAGAACTCATGGAGTTGATATGTTCCGGACATATCCATAAAGTTGAAAGACAATGTGCCATAAATTTCACCTCCACGACACAATCTCATTACAGGTTTATCACCAGCAAGAATAAACCCGTTAGTGTTATTGATATACAATGGTCTATTATTAAAATTCTTAAGATTATGACCAACAATCCATGTGTCTTCAACGGAATAAATAGGTTTATTTATCGCATATGTTATCAATGAACAAAAACAAATACAAAACAAAAAAAATACTTTCTTTATCATTTACATTCATATTCTTTGAATCTACAGGTAGATATAAATCTACCTGCAGACTCCATTAATACTCTAATTTAAAAGCGTATAACAAATAACATACATTTTAATATCCATCATTCTGAATCAAATTCTTATTTATGTTCATGTCCCCTTGCGGAATGGGGAAATAACGGTTATAAGGTGCCCACTCTCGTTTTTCAAACTGATAATACAGGTTTTCATCCACTGCAGAAGCAGTACTCCCTGCACCACGATAGTTCCTATCATCCGGATTATCAGAGAGCTTTACTCCTGTAAATGTATGGTTCAATAGTTCTGAAGCAGTCCCCCAACGAAGTATATCAAAGTAACGAAGTCCTTCAAAAGCTAACTCAACTCTACGTTCTTTACGTACCGCTTCCCTTACTATATCTTGAGAAGATAAATCCACCATAGAATATGGAGGTAATCCTACCCTATCTCTTACATCATTAATGGTTAAATCAAGCAAAGCTTGAGTAACTGATGATGGAGAAGCCTCATTCACCGCCTCAAGATAACTTAAAAGTACCTCTGCATATCTGAAGATGGGAGTATATTCATATGATTGCAATAAGTTCGAATTCAACACAGAAGGATCAAAACCTTTTTTAGGGCAGTAACCATTAAACCGAGTATACCGATTGTAACTATCATTCGTATTTGCCCCATTAAAACAATCATAAGTAACACCATTATATGTCTGCCCCTCAAAAGTACCTAATGGAGGCATGAAAACAGAAGCGTACAATCGTATATCTCTATTAACATAAGGGTCTTCTTCATTATATAATGGAGAGTCTTCAATAGATTTACCATCCACACAGAAATATTCACGGACTAACTCATTGTATACAGAATACTGATGCCAACCACCATAACATTCTGGGTATAAATACTGAAGCCATGCTGTGACATATAAGTCTTTAGCTCTTTGAGTAAAGAAAATTATCTCGGAACTATATTCACCGCCAATCTGAAATAATTTCTCGTAACTATCACGACCTTCACTCTTGTCTAGTTCGTAAACTCCATCAGCAATTATGGACTGTAAAATCGATGATGCATTCACATAATCATTTTTTGCTAAATAGACACGACTAAGCAACACTTTTGCGACTCCCTTCGTCACTCGCCCATAGTCTTCATTACTTTGTTTCAAAGGCAATATTTCAATAACCTCCTTAAGTTCTTTTTCAATCTGGTTATAAATATCAGCTTGTGAAGTTTGGGATATGGTATTGGCCTCTTCCACAGTCAATGAAGTCAGCGGCATCGGAACATTCTGAAAATAAAAGGCTAAATTAAAAAAACTATACGCACGTAACACCTGAACTTCTGCTGCCCATACTTTCTTTTTTTGTCCATCCATAGGACAATTCTCAATATTATCTAAAAACGTATTATATTGAGCTATTTGCGCATATGCATTCATCCAGTATTCACTCAATGGCCAATTTGAAGAATTCGTACTTGTACCTGCCATAGAAAAAGTACTACCCTCTTTATCTGTTCCATTTCCTCCTGCAAAATCTAAGTACAACAATCCGGATGATGTTTGAAAATCATGATTCTGCCAACTGGGTTGTACACGATAGCAACCAACTAAAGCCAACTTTGCATCATTTTCATTTTTCCAAAAGTTTGTATCAGCAATAGAAGATAATGGCTGCTTATCCAAAAAATCATTACATGACATTGTCACTCCCATTAATACGATTGACAATCCTATTTCTTTTATAAAATGATTTCTCATATGTTTTTTAATTAAAAGTTAAGACTAAGTCCAAAAGAATAGATTCTGTTTATTGGATAGTATGACGGACTATCTCCTGTTCCTATTTCATTCTCAGGATCCCATCCTGTATAAAATGAAGTAAAATTATGTAGATTTTCACAACTCACATAAATTCTTGCAGCCGAAAGTCCAATCTTAGAAATTACAGATCTGGGTAAAGAATAACCCAACTGAACATTTTTTATTCTCAAAAAGGAGGCATTTCTAACCCAATAATCGGATGTTTGTAGATTAGGATCTCCACCATTCAAGGTTTCCAACCGAGGATATTCTGCCCATTTATTAGGGTTCTCTGCTGTCCACCGATTCTCAACTTGCCATTTTTGGATTTGTCCACCATTATAGAAAGCATAAGCCATATAAGAGCCTATTAAACGATGATGCCCACCCAATCCTTGCAATAGGGCTGAAAAATCAAATCCTTTATAAGTAGCATTAATATTTAACCAGTAATAGAATTTCGGAGTAGTTGTACCAAGGATACATCTATCGTAATTAGCATCAACCTTACCATCAGGTACACCGTCAGGTCCGCTGATATCTTTATATTTCACATAACCAGGCTTTATATTCGTTTTACTGACTAATTGTTCTGGCGCAGCATCAATTTCTGCTTGATCAACAAATAATCCATCTGTCTGATAACCATAGATAATCCCCAAAGGTTCTCCTACAATACGGGCATTGTTTATCTGTTCAGTTTTTCCATCTGCCAATTTTTCAACAGCATTTTTCACATACGTAAAGTTTGGTGAAATTGAAAAACGAAATTCTCTTCCTATTTTTCCATTATAAGTCAGCATAACTTCAATTCCACGATTAGAGACAGCACCTACATTCGATTCTCCCACACCACGTCCTAAAATATTAGTTTTTTCTACAGAAGAAAGAATATCCGAAGTATATTTGTAGAAATAATCAATACTACCGGTCAATGTACCATTAAAAATGCCAAAGTCTAATCCAATATCTGTAACGGCTGTTGTTTCCCAAGTTATATCTCGGTTGTTATAAGTGATATTTCGTACACCAGGTTGTAACACGCCCGGATAGCCAAAAGGATATTCGCATGCTATCGTGCTGTAAACTTGTTGATAGGGATAGTATCCGATATTCTGATTACCTAATTTACCCCATGAAACTCTAAGCTTTAAATTCTCAACTACGTCTTTGTATTTACTCCAAAATGCCTCCTCTGAGATACGCCATCCTGCAGAAATTGATGGGAACAGCCCCCAACGGTTTTTCTTAGCAAAACGGGAAGAACCATCATAGCGCACATTGGCTTCCAATAAATACCTATCATTCCAAGAATAATTTACCCTACCAAAAAATGATGCAAGAGCATATGAATTCCAATTACTGCCATTCGAAGATGTGGATGCTGAACCTGCTTCTAATTCATATAGATTATTATTAGGGAATGTATTTCTCCCTCCATTTAACGAACGATTATTAGCTTCTTCTATTGAGGAACCTGCTAAAAAGCCAATCTGATGTTTTCCTAAGTTTTTATTATAGCGGGCAAGAAGCTCAAATATCTTATAAAGATTATTTTCCGACGTTATGTCTAACGTTGCCGGTCCTACTGTTTTATTTTCATCGAATACTGTTTCCGCCCAAAATGATTTATAATACCCGGTATAATAATTCAATCCCATCTTACCACTTAATGAAAAGCCTTCTATCGGAGTATCCCATGTCAGTTGACCGGATGCCGCAATATTACTACTTAAACTCTGATAAAACGATTCGCTCGCCAACCAAGCTTCTGGGCTGTAATTGTCTTGATAACCAAAAGTACCGTCAGATTTTCTTCCTGCATATATTGGTCCTTCACGAACTGAAAATCCTATAATTCCATTAATATCTCTCTCACTGCTATTGGGAGCTTTGTAATTATTAGCATAGGCATTAAGGCTCATGTTAAAGGTTAATCCTTCTGTTAATACACTTTTCATGGTGAACAAACCAGTATACCTTGTATTGTTAGTCTTCGCCGTTATACCATCTTGACCCATATATCCCAATGATAAATTATAGCTCAGTTTGTCGTTGCCACCTTGAATACTAACCGTATGCCTATGTTGAAAGCCAGAACCGGAATTTAATAACCAATCCAAATGGTTCACATTCGGATATTTATCAGGATCAGACCCATCTTTATACTTTTGAATTTGTTCAACTGTATAAACTTCATTATTACCCATATTTCTCTGGGCCTCATTGTAATATGTAGCATATTCCGCAGAAGATAGAAACTCAGGAGTTGCTGTAGGACGTTGCCAACCAAACGAATTGTTGTATGAAACAGAAATTTTTCCAGAGCTACCTTTTTTAGTTTCTATCAGAATTACCCCATTAGCTGCACGATTACCATAGATAGAGGCTGAAGCTGCATCCTTTAATATAGAAATAGACTGAATATCATTAGGATTCACATCATCCAAACTACCAGCAAGTCCATCAATTAAAACTAATGGATCGGTTCCTGCACTTGAAAAAGTACCTGTACCACGAATTCTAACACTTGCACCGGTTCCTGGACGACCTGAAGTTTGTAATACGCTCATACCTGGTGATAAACCTGCAATAGCTTGTGAAGTAAAAGCAACAGGCTTACTTACCAGTTCTTTTGATGAGATGGAAGATACAGATCCCGTCAGGTTTACTTTTTTCTGAGTACCATAGCCCACCACTACGACTTCATCTAGCAATGTTATATCTTCTTCCAATGTTATTTGAACCAATTCTGTAGTATTCCCAATCTTTATCTCCTGCGGTACATAACCAATATAGCGAACCACTAATATATCACCAGCATCCGCAGTCAAAGAAAATTTTCCATTCAAATCTGTTACTGCTCCTTGAGTAGCTCCCTTTATCAATACAGTGACACCTACCAAAGGCTCTCCTGATGCATCAGTCACAATTCCACTAACTATATTTTGATGTATTTCCTGTTCTTTCCTCTCAACCAAAATTATATGATTACCTTCTATCTCATAAGTAATAGGAGATTTGGATAGTAAAGTAGACAAGACTTCTGTGACCGTTTTATCACTCACATGAATGGATTTTCGAACTGTTACATCCAGGTTTCCCTTATAAAGGAATAAATAATCTGTTTGAGATTCAATATCATTCAATATAGATTCCAATTGAACATTATTACGATTAATTGTTACTCGGGCATTCTGCGAATGACCACTCTCCGCCATCATACCAAGAACAGAGAAGAATAAAAGGAATATTGATATTCGCATAATTCTAAATAATTGTTTTAAGGACGGATATTTAGGGTAACAAATATCCGACAAAGGAATGTTTTTCATATCTTTGCAAAATAAGTTATTAATACGATTTATAAAATAAGTTGTGTTAATCTGAGCCGATAGATGGGGCAAACATCTATCGGCTTTTTGTTTCCCATCAGTATTGCTTCATAGGCTAATCTTTTATTTTAAGTTGGTTAATACTACGTTTACTTTATATAAATGACGTCATTATCTTTATCTCTCCGGTAAGTAAAGGCTACATCTTTCTGCAAAACACGCAATGCATAATCTAACCCATCGGATATACGAAACTTTCCGGTTAACACCACTCCTTCTATGCTCTTTTTGTCCAACTGAATTTTCAGATCATAATATCTTTCCAGATCTTCCATTATCCGGGCAAAGGGCTTATTCTTGAAGCAATACAAACCTTCTTTCCAGCGGTACACATTATAATCATCAATCTTACTCACCACCAGTTTACCATCCTTCAGAACCGTTTTATAATGTGGGAGAAGCACTACGGCAAGCTTTTCATTAACAGGAGACTTCACCCTCACCTTTCCCTGCATCAGAGAAGCCTCGAAAGTGCCCCCTGCCGAATAGGCCTCCACATTGAATTTTGTTCCCAATACCTCTATATCCATCGCATGTGTACGCACCACAAACGGACATTTCTCATTACGTGCCACTTCAAAATAAGCCTCTCCATCCAGTATAACTTCCCGCTTATCTTTCATAAATGAAACAGGATATTGCATTCGGGTTCCGGCATTCAGCCAGACGTTTGAACCATCGGGTAAATCGAGGTTCACTCGCTGGCCGGCCGGTACGGTAATGGTTTGCATAGCTACATTCACATCGTCCTTATCTTTTCCTACTGAAAACAAAGCAGCCGTTACACCTACCGTAATCACTACAACAGAAGCTATCTTCAGGAATTCCCTGATGAAATAATTCTTCTTCTTGGCAGTTTGCCGTTCCATTCTTTTCAGGCGTCCCGAAAGAATAATCGCATTGAACAACTTGCGCTCCCGGCGTAACAGCTTACTGTTCTCCTCAGAAGTTTCAGCCCATTCTTTTATCGATTTCATCTCTTCCACAGAAGCATGACCTTCGAAAAAACGGTATAATAAATCCTTATCCATACATACTCTTATTAGTGTATCTATAGTAATAGCGGGTCATGGGAAATTTTCCCTAGTAGAAAAAGAAACTTTTTTTTAGTTGAGATAGAAAAAAAGTAGAGAAACAGGCAGGTAATCCTTTAAGGCAAGACGTAATACTTTGGTAGACTTAGCAATATGGAACTCTACACCTTTAGTGGTCATGCCCAGCAAAGCGGCTATTTCCTTATGAGATTTATTCTCATAACGACTCATGATAAAGATACGCTTTGTCTGCTCAGGCAAACTTTCCAGAGTCTTATCTACGATCTCTTGTATTTCTGCCGTAAACACTTCATTGGGTTCAAAATCTTCCAACGTAATAATCCGGTCAGACAACTCCCAGGCATATAACCGTGAAAGCTCATCGGACGCTTCCTGATGTACCTGCTGATGACGCAAGTGATCTATACATTTATGTTTGATGGTAGTCAGCACATAGGCCGGAATATTGGTATCGGCAGGCAAACGATCCTTATTTTCCCAATAGTACATCATAGATTCAATGACAAAGTCTTCAGCAACAACCTCATCGCGTACATAGGTACAGGCGAAGTGGACGAAACGCTGCTGATACTCTATAAAGAACTGATTAAAAGTATTTAGATCTATTGTCATCGACTGCCAACCGTATTAAATTAAAAAGGTATAGTATTGCAAATGTACACTTTCTATTAATAACAGAAAAACAATCTTCAAAATATAAATTCTATCCGCCCGAGAAGCTCCCCCCGGACAAGCCATTGGATATATAGATCCAACATGCTGGAGATATGCAATCTACACTTATATATAAGCCCTTATCCTACGATCCACTTACTGCCCGGTATGAATGAGATAATCTTCGTAGCGATGAAACAGCTAATGAATGTAGTTACTGCAATACAGGGTATAGCAGCAACAGTAGGCAATGCCAGGTTATGCTTGAACACAGTTACCCATAACCCAAGCCAGAATATGTGCATAAGGTACATACCATAGCTGAGCTTTGATGTTTCTGTAATAACCTGTGGCGGATTCTGACGGTTTATACATGTGAAAAGAAGGAATGTACCTGCCGTAAGGAGCACACAGTTGATAGTACAGAAAGCCCATCCGATCTCTATTTCAGGAGTAACAAGAATTTTTCCGGGAATGGCCTGGACATAAAATGAGTAGATCGTCCATACAGCACCGACCACCATTAAAATAGTTCCTATAGTGAGACGCTTGGAACGGTTCCATGTAAGATGTACACGTATATAATGCGCCATTACAAGGTATCCCAAGTAACCGGAGAAGTACCACAACATATGGTATTCGTTCCAGAAACATTGTCCCCATACTTCACCGAACCAGCGGTTGAGATAAGGCATACAGGTCGAAAGCAGGAACAAACCAATGAAGAATCGTTCTTCTTTAGCCGTAGCTTTACTCAACCACGGCGATATGATGGGGATGAACAGATAAAGGCTGATCAAAGGATACATGAACCACAAGTGTCCGGCCAGTGACGGAAAGTTCAGGAGTATCCGCGACATATCATTCAATGATGTTTCTCCGTTTATCTGTCCCCACAACATCGGAAGCGTACTATACAGTATCATGAATATGAAGAATGGCGGCAAGATGCGAATGGCACGTTGACGGTAGAATTGCCACATGGTCTGTTCTTTCTTCA
>OGNM01000704.1_pt1 | contig 17989 bp, 18 predicted proteins | sample 1573441 | NCBI WGS metagenome assembly OGNM01 (sample SAMEA2581915, study PRJEB24529) | metagenome | biome: Human gut stool | place: China | collected 2011
GAAGGAGCTAGGGGTCCACAGGCAACTCATGTAACAAAATTATAATCCGCAATGTTCTACAGTGTGCCTTTTTAAATATACAGGTAATTTTTGAAAAGATATATTGTTTGCAATAAAGATTATGTGAAAAGCAGCTGCATTATGTAGCTGCTTTATTTTATATAAATTTTATATAAAATAAATAAAGGCTTCTTTGCAAATAAGGTTGTCATATGATAAAATAAAAAAAGAACAATATGTTGGAGGAATATATGGAAGGAATTGATTTATTACAGACTTTGCCGTCTGGTGTAGAAGGGATGATTATGGCAGGAGGAATTCTCATGCTGTCATTTTTCATTGTAATGTTTATTGTAGTTAAGAAAAGATGGGAAGGCAAAGTCGTTCCATTCTTTCTCGGACTTTTAAGTTATGTGATTTTTGTATTTGTATGTGTGAATCTTATTATGTCGGCATTTGCACTTATACCTAGTGTAGATATGGCATTTTCATATAATCAGCATGCGTATACAATTGTCTATTGCGTTGTTGCTTCTGTTGCATTTCTTGCAGCAAGAGTTGTGCTTGGCAATATGATAACACAAAGATATGACACACGCGGTGATGTATATATGGCAGGTATGGGGCTTGGAATTGGTGATGGCATATTATATGGTGTCACAGCGGTTTCATATTATGTATGGTGTATTGCAATCAGAAATGAAGGTCTTGAGCAGGCTTTTCAGGGACTTTCCAACAGTGATATAACATCTACATATGAATCGGTATCAACACTTTTTAATGCACCAATAGCGTTATGGCTTCTCATGGGTCTTGGCTGTATCATGGATATGCTTATTCATTTTGCACTTACTAATGCAACATATGGAGTTATAACCGGAAGCCTTCCAAAATACTGGTATGCATTATCAACAGGCATTTATTTTGTTAATGCTATATCATTCCAGTTATATGATTCGTCATCAATGGTAAGTATAGCAGTTTCATTTGCAATAAAACTTATTATATTTGCAGCGTCAATGTATTATACATTGTCTGTAGCAGGAAAGCAGATAAAATACGGGGAATAAAGATATGTCAGATACAGATACTATCAAAGGTCTTACACAGGAACAGGTTGATAAATTAACAGCAGACGGACTTTTTAATGAAACAGTTAAGAGCCAGTCTAAAAGTGTGTGCCAGATAGTAGCCGGTAATGTATTTACATATTTCAACTTAATATTTGCAATATTTGCATGTTTGTTAATTCTGGTAAGGTCATATATTAATATGACCTTTCTTCCAATTATAGTGATAAATACACTTATCGGTATAATACAGGAACTAAGAACCAAACGTGTGCTCGACAGGCTTACGCTTCTCAATGCACCTAAAACAAAAGTTATAAGGGATGGAAAAGAGTCAGAAGTTGATTCGCAGACGCTTGTAAAAGGAGATTTGTGCAGGTTTAAATCAGGAAACCAGATTTGTGCAGATGCTGTAGTTGTGGATGGGATTGTCAGGGTTAATGAATCACTTGTAACAGGAGAATCTGATGAGATAACAAAGAAAAAAGGAGATATGCTATTATCGGGAAGTTTTGTTGTGTCAGGAGAATGTTTGGCTGTTCTTGAGAATGTAGGACTTTCATCATATGCATCAAAGATAACCCTGGAAGCGAAAGCATCGAGAAAAAAACAGCAGACGGAGATGATGCGTTCTCTTGACAAGCTTGTGAAAGTTATAGGTATTGCTATTATTCCAATTGGCATATTGATGTTTTGCAGAACATTTTTTGCACTAGGCAATACGTTACAGCAGAGCGTTGTGTCGATGATAGCTGCACTTGTAGGAATGATACCTGAAGGCTTATATCTTCTTGCAAGTATTGCACTTGTTGTAAGTGTAATGAGACTTGCAAAAAAGGATGTTCTTGTACATGAAATGGCATGTGTGGAAACACTTGCAAGAGTAAATATCCTGTGTGTTGATAAGACGGGAACAATAACAGAAAATAAGATGTCAGTTGCACAGGTTGAGCCGCTTGAATACTATGAGCAGGGTGAATTTCCGGCACTTCATGAGATGATAGGCAATCTTGTTAATAATCTCAATGCTGATAATATTACAATGGAAACGTTGCAGCAATATTTTGATTCAGAAAAGACGAGGCAGGCGGAGAGCGTCTGTTCATTTTCATCTGAGACAAAGTACAGCAGTGCTACGTTTTCATCAGGAGATACATATATAATTGGTGCACCGGAAAAACTGCTTCTCAATGAGTATTCTGTATATGAAAGCCATATAGAGTCATATGCAAGAAAAGGTCTAAGAGTTATGGCGTTTGGAATTTTAGACTATAATCCGGAAGGTAAGAAACTTACATCGCCTGCGAAACCGCTCGCACTTATTGCAATTGGCAATGCGATAAGAGAAGATGCAAAAGAAACATTTAAGTATTTTGCAGATCAGGAAGTTGAGATAAAAGTTATATCGGGAGATAATCCGGTGACAGTATCAAGTGTTGCACACGATGCAGGAATTATTAATGCTGATAAATTTATAGACGCCTCGTCACTTCAGACAGATGAGGAACTTGAAGCTGCGGCACTAAAGTATACAGTGTTTGGCAGAGTGCAGCCTGAACAGAAGAGAAGAATAATACAGGCTCTCAAAGATAACGGCGATGTGGTCGCAATGACCGGCGATGGTGTCAATGATGTACTTGCACTCAAAAGTGCCGATTGCAGCATAGCTTTTGGTTCCGGAAGTGAAGCGGCATGCAATGCGGCACAGATAGTGCTTGTTAATTCAGATTTTTCATGTATGCCATCAGTTGTTCTTGAAGGAAGAAGAGTAGTTAATAATATCCAAAGGACAGCCTCGCTGTTTCTTGTAAAGAATATATTTTCAATGCTTTTAGCATTGTTTACACTTATAGTAGGACACAGGTATCCATTGTATCCTACACAGCTGTCCCTGCTTGGGGCATTTACAATCGGTGCTCCGGGATTTTTTCTTGCAATGCAAAGAAACAGGAGCCGGATAAAAGGAAGATTTCTTGTGAATGTTGCTATTAAGGCACTTCCGGCAGCATTGACGGATTTTCTTCTCGTTGCGATATTTACTGTATACAATAATTTCAGTGGAATACCGCATGAACAGCTGTCAACATCAGTTACTTTTATCCTGCTCACAGTAGGAATGGCAGAATTGTATCGCGTATGCAGACCATTTGATTTGTTCAGGGCAGTTGTTTGCGTGTTGATGGGAGCTGGAATAGTTGGTGGTATTCTGTTATTCCCGGGATTATTTGCAATAAGCAGCATGCCATTGCCATTGTTTGTAATGACATTTATATGGATGGCAGGTGCAATTCCTGTGTTTTATGGAATGTGTAAATTTATAGGAAAGTTATTTAACCGCTTTCTTTGAAAAATCAGTTGTTACTAGTTTGTTGTAAGGTACATCCTCGTCAAGTTCTCCGGCTTGTTTTAAAATATCAGTAAGCAGAGAAAATGATGACTCTTCAAAAATAGTATCATTTTTCCATGTGTCCTGTGATTTATAACGTTCAACTATTTTTGTGAGTGTCTGGATGTCAGTTTCTTTGAACTGTGGAGCTATAACGGCGGCGATTTCGCTGCTGTTGTGGCTGTTTACAAATTCAAGACCCTTTTGGATTGCATTGGTAAATGACTGTATTATTTCAGGATTATTCTTTAAAAAGCTTTTTTTGGCACAATATGCTGTATATGGAACATAACCGCTGTCTACGCCGAGCGAAGCAGCAATGTATCCTTTATTTTCTGACTCAATTGCTGTTGCAGATGGTTCAAATTCCACAGTAAAGTCCCCAAGACCAGACGCAAAAGCTGCAGCAGTTGAACCAAAATCGATATTTTGCACTATTTCAACATCTTTTTTACAATCAATATTATTTTTCTTTAAAATGTATTCGAGAAGCATCTGTGGCATGCCGCCTGTCGCCATCACTACAATGTAAATATTTGTCCGATAATTGTTCAGAAGTCATTTGAACCGGTAAATCCGGCAGGTATTGATGCATCAATACCGCAAGTTCTTCTTTTGTTTTCACAACATTGTAAGGTTTCAGCGGATTATCCGTATCTTCCAAAATTCCTAATTCTTTCATCAGATTGATATAAGGTAAGATACTTTGTTTCGTTTTCTTAAATCCCAATGCTGTGATATGTTCTGACAAGTATTTTGCAGATGTATATCCACGTTCATCTTCTATAATCAGCTTCATTACAAGAGCGATTACAGTATTTTCCCGGCGATTCATCTCATCAGCAGGACTGTAATTGATTAAATCAGACAAACCATATTTTAAAGTAATTTCTGGCATTCCCTCTTTATCTACGTCAATTCGCTCAATCAACAGTTCAATATCTCTTCGGTCAAGAGTTCCACCTGCAATGATTTTATCAACTACATCCAATGCATTTCTCAATTTGTCCTTTACATCTGGTGTTTCTATAGTAGTTTCGTTCAGTTCTTTTTCCTGTATCTCCAAACCATGAATCTGTGCCAGTAAATCCTTTTGCATGGAATCATAGGTTTCGTGGATCAAATCTTCATTTTCAGATGCTATGGATAAATCTTTTATCTTCTGTGTCAAAAGTACCTTCAACTGATTTTTTCGATTTTGAATTTCTTCCTGAATGTCCTGTCGCTTTTCTTCCAGCGTTTTCTTTTCTGCCTCAAAATCCCTCATATCGTACGTGGAAATCACTTCACAAAGCGCCTCTCTGCACATCTTAATATAATTCAGCACATCTTCCATCAAATCATTTTCTTCAATCAGATGTGCTTTTTCACAATATCGTCTGCCTTTTGTATTATAGGTGGTACAAATATAATATTTTCTTTCTCTGCTGGATGTTTGACGCTTAATCGGTGTCAAACGACTTCCACAATCTTTACAAAACAAACAGCTTCCAAAAGGATTGGGAATTTCTGAACCGATCCATTCCCCCCTACTTCCACGATAATTCGTGCGATTACGCTTTTCCTTTAATTCCTGTACAAGAGAAAAAGTGGCTTTATCAATAATTGCCGGATGATGATCTTCAAAAATACACTGTTCTTCTTTTGGAACACGTTTATCCTTTCCATGTACTGTATTTCTGGCACGTTTTCTTAAACGAAAAGTTCCAATGTAAAAATCATTATCTAATAATTCTTTCACCATGCTGTCAGACCAAATGGTTGCGACTTTCTTTTTACTTATGCGACCTTCTTCAATTTCTCGTTCTCGCTGTACCATAGAAGGCGTTGGGATACCCTGGTCGGTCAAATAATTTGCTATTTTGCGATAACCGGATCCGGAGATATAAAGATCGTAAACCATTTTGATAAATTCTGCCTCTTTGGGAACGATTTTGATGATACTTTTGTCTTTCGTATCCCGACAATATCCGAAAGGTGGTTTTGTCATAAGAGTGCCTTCTTTTTGTCTAGCTCCGATCGCTCTTTTGATTTTCTTACTGGTATCTTTTACATAACGCTCATTGAACCATGTTTTAATTCCAATGGTGTCGTCGCTGGAATCAAAAGAATCGTAATTATCATCAATGACAATGAGATGTTTTCCGCGTTCCTGAAATTCATCCAAAAGCAAAAGAACCTTCGCATTATGTCTGCCAAGACGAGAGAAATCTTTCACATATACGGTATCAATATCTTTATCTAAATCAGCCATCATCTGTTGAAATCCTGGTCTGTCAAAAATATAACCTGATACTCCGTCATCTTCATACCATCGGTCAATAACCATTCCATGGTCAGATGCATACTGATTGATAATTAACTTCTGATTTTCTATAGAAACATAATTTCGCTTATCGTCATCTCTTGAAAGACGCACATATCCAGCATTCATGTCCTCATCCTTTCTGAAATATTATTTATAGAATAATGTAATATAATTATATATCGAAAAATCTTTTTCGTAAACGGATTATCATATAATTTTACAATGAATTATATTATTGTGAATAGTAAATATGGGCGAGAGAATGTCTCCCGCCCATAGAAATTACTGATTGATTTCTTTTATATGGTTTCGAATCAACGCTTTTATTCCATTATGTATATTTTTATCCGGCTGTCCATCTGCAAACGTGACAACCCGAAAACCTATTTTCCTATATTTCTCCTTATCTGCCTCAAAGTCTTCTGAAGATGTATAATCTGTTCGCCACAGGTAATATGTAGGTTTCTGCAGAGCTATCACACTCTTTCTATTTCTGATGTCTATACTAAGATATAAACATCAGATTATTTTTGTGCCTGTCTGCTCTATAATATTTTCAGTCTGACTTGATTAGGCAGTAGCGAAAAAGGTTTTCATTTTCTCCATTTTTTCATGGGCAATATCACTCCGATAGCTAGAACCGCCAACATATAACGGAACACACATTTCTAAAATACGATCGTAAATTCGTTTCTTTTCTATGTTCGTTTCTTCTTTTAATTGTTTTATCGGAAGATTGGTAGTTACGATTAATGGTCTGCCGGAGCGATATCTTCGATCAATTATGCTGAATACAATTCCAAGAGCATACTCGGAACTTCGTTCTGTGCCAAGGTCATCCAGAATTAAAAGTTCATATTTTGCCAGAGCATTGATATATTCTGTTTTATCTTCTAATGGAAACATATCATCAATAATTGTATTAAAATTTGTCATCTTCACAGTAATTTCCTGATTCAAAAGTGCGTTGGCAATGCAACCGGCTATGTAACTCTTTCCTGTTCCTATTGGTCCCCACAAGAGAAAACCAATATGATTTTTCTTCATATCGTTCCAGTTCGCTGTATATTCTTTTGCCTTCTCGATGGTGGTAGTTTCTTCTGCCAGTTCAAAATTCCAATCATACATTCGTGATTCTTCAAAACAGATTTTTCTATTTCTCTCCACTAATTCGCAATGTTCTCTTTCTTTATATGCCTTTTCTTCTGCTTCACGTTTTTGACGGATACATGCACATTGTCTGAAATGTTTTTTCATACCAAGAATACTGTCTGGAGGAAAATATGCCTCTACAGGTTCTCCACAAATCTTGCAATATGCTAATCCATCTGCACCTAAATATGTGTTTTCCTGCTTTATCATAGACTGTCGCCCTCCTCATATTCGTAATTTACTCCAATCTTATTACTAAAATTATATTTTTCTTTTACTTTACTAGGTGGCACATTTCCGACCATAGAAGAGGCTGTTTTCCGACTGAATGAAGGACAGCTTTTCATCCTCATGGAAGTTGTATTTTCGTCTGTTTGCTTTACATCCGGTTCAGAAATCAACTCTATACAGGGGATTCGCATATATAAATGATTTGGTTTTGAAAATCCTCCGGAACTGCGAATCAATAATCCATACTCATCTAATTCCTTCATGGCAGCTTTTACAGAAGTACAACATTTTCCCCATTTCAAAGAAATTTCTGTAATCGGAAAGACGAAATATACATATCCGTCTTCATTGACCCAATGGTTTTTCTGTGAAATTCTGGCTCTGTCATATAACAGCATATAAAGTATTTTTGCATTTTGAGAGAGTGGTAGCTCTAACAAAAATTTAGGGAACTGATAATAGGGAAGTATCTTTTCCGTTTCCATCATATATTCAAATTTCATATTTTCTTTTACCTTTCTGAAAAATTAAGGAGACGGATGCCGGCTTTCCCAAAGAGATTTTTATGCTTTATTAAAAGTCTCTTTTTATATCTCCCTATATAACGAAAGGAAAAAAGCTCATTTTACAGGGTGCGGAGAAAAATATTTTTAGATGAGCAAGATCCACCCATGTTTAACGTTATCGCGTTTCCGCCTCCGTTCACCTTATGGGTTTTCTCTTAACGGGGAGTGACAATTCCCCATACCCTTGCTTATATAATCGGCTTACAAAAGAATTTGTTCGCATCACCATGTGTATTTTCAAAAAGAAAAAGACATCCAATTACTTATTGAATGCCTCAAAATAGAATTATGTTAATTATGATATTTTGCTGCGTACACCGCCGGTGTAGCTAATAAAAAAGTGGGTGTGGGGAGGCGACAGTTCCCCAGCAAGATAAAACTCCGAAATATTACTTATACGGCAGAATGGCGATATTGTAATACGGGGTGGATCTTGCTCTTGATAATTTGGGAAAGAAAAAGTACCGAGAATATTATTTTTTACTTCTAGAAAAATAAAAGCAGCCTCATACTTTTTTGTACAAGACTGCTATTCAATAGCAATTGGAGGGATCCGACACCTATGATAACACCTGGCATAACCTGAATGCCTGAACCGAACCAAGCATTATTTTCAATAATGATGGGATATGCGTACTCTAATCCTTGATTTCTTCTCTCGGAATCAATCTTCTACCTTACGCACATTTTCAAGCATCTCTGCAATATCCATATCAAAACAAATAGATTGTTTTTTAATTTGTTGTGGGCAATAGGCTTCTCCATGATTGACGCAGGCATAAATTGCCTTTGGATTTTTAGCGGTCATCTGCCAGAAAGGATACTTGATAATAACGGGGGTATTGCTGCCAACGCCAAGTTCCAAAAACAGAAGGTGACTTTCTTTGTGTCGCCTGATAAAGTCCTCATAGCGGCTTGCTGCTGAATACCACCCGTTGTCCTGTACAAAGGAATTATCACATCTCAAGTTCATTGTCATAGGTGCGCCGCAGACAGGACACTTCGGTATCAAGTCTGACGGAATTTTCATATTCTTTTGTGTTTTAATCATCAGACGCACAGTTTCTTCGTTATCGTAGGTTTTATCGTGACAGGCTCTGGAACACTGCCACAGACCATAGTCACCCTGTGTGTAAAACAATCGCTTTTTATCAAAACCGGCAAGTTGAAACTGATGGTCAACATTTGTAGTCAGTACAAAGTAGTCCTTATCTTTTACGATATTTAATAAATCCATATAAGGTTTTCCTGCCGTTATATCATAACGATTGATATAAATATGTCTTGACCACCACGCCCAATATTCTTCAAGTGTTTCATAGGGATAGAAACCGCCTGAATACATATCTGAAATTCCGTATTTCTTATGAAAATCCGGAAAATACTTTTCAAAGCGTTCTCCGTCATAGGTAAGTCCTGCCGACGTGGACATCCCCGCACCTGCGCCAATCACAATAGCGTCTGCATTTTTTATTTCATTTTTCAGCCTGTTAATCTGCTCGTAGCAACTCTCGGTAGATGTTGTAATCAAGTTCCTTAAAAACATTGAAAATCACCTCAATTTCACTGTTCATTTGTTCTTTGTATTGTTTTACTGTTTCAATCGCTATCTGTGCCGCCTTATCGTTTGGAAAATGAAACTCTCCTGTAGAAATACAGCAAAATGCAATACTTTTTAATCCTTTTTGCTCTGCCAATTCCAAACAAGAACGATAGCAGGAGGCAAGCAATTCCTTATCTTTTTTGGTAAGTGTACCATAAATAATCGGACCGACTGTGTGCAACACATAACGACAGGGCAGATTATAAGCGGGTGTAATTTTTGCCCTGCCTGTTTCTTCTTCGTGTCCCTGCTGTTTCATAAGCTTGGCACAAGCCAAACGAAGCTGCACTCCTGCAAAGGTGTGAATAGCGTTATCTATACAGCCATGATTTGAGCAGAAGCAGCCGAGCATTTGACTATTGGCGGCATTTACGATACCATCACATTGCAGCGTGGTAATATCCCCACGCCAAAGATATATTCCTTTTTGAACAGGCTTTAAAGCTGATAGAGCTGTAACTCCTTTTTTTCGTGTTTCTTCCTGCAAATAAGTGTCTTGTATCGTCAAGAATTCATCTGTTACAGGAAACGGCATACGAATATTAAAAAGCGAACGGAGCAAGGCTTTTTGTTCCTGCTCATTCGACGGGATTTCTAATTCTGTGTACTGCGGATGTTCTTTTAGAAGTGCCGCTATTAAATACTTTCTTCTTTCGGTTTGTGTCATGTTCTTATCCTCTCCGTATAACTGCTTTTTGTGGACAAATGCTTAAACAATTACCGCAATGCAGGCAGTTTTCTTGCCTTATTACAGCAGGGATTATCGTAAAATCAATACAATTCTGCGGACATACCGATTGACAGGCTTTACAGCCATTGCATTTATGTGTGATCTCATAGCCCTGCATTTTTGTTTGTTCGTTGCCAATCGTAAAAGAAGCTCGTTCAATCGGCTTTTGGGAAAGGTCAAACCATTCACCGCTACCTTCATAAAGTTGAAAAACAGTAAGAGCCTGACGGGATTTTTCTGTCGGATAGATTTCATTCATATATGGATTTTTTTCAAAAAGCTTTTGTAAAGGTGCATTTCCGATTTCCCGCACCTTGCCACGGACAGAAATAGCCACACAGGACAATGTATCTCTGCCGTTCATTCCCGTTAATGCGGCATATCCACTTTTCTTTAAACGATTATAAAACCCTTTTCCTTTTGCCGTTAGAAAGTATAATCCATTTTCATCGCCATCCATTATGTCGATCGCACAGGTAACGGGCAGTCCCTTGTCGTCAACTGTTGCAATAATAACTGAATGAATTTTCTTTTCTAAATAGTTTAATATTTCCTTTGTTTTCACTTTTGAAAACCTCCTGTGAAACAGAGTGGGGCTGTCCTATTGACAGCCCCGTTATCATAATCACTTTTGTTTTATTCACTGACAACACTAAAACGCTGCTGTATATGCTTACCGTTTTCCGCTTCATCAATCATAGCAATTGCATAGTCTGCATAGCTGATAACACTTTCTCCTTTTGAGTTAAGAGTAAGTTCTTCACCGCCAAGAATATATTTGCCGGTACGAACACCATCTGCCTGGAAATCTCCAGCAGGACTTAAATATGTCCATTTCACATCATTGCGCTGACGCAGCTCCCCTAAAGCCTTTGCCATCGCAACAGCAAGCGGTTTAAATATATCCGGAAAATCAGGTCCGTCGGATACGCAAAGAGTATGTTCCGGGTTTACATAAAGACTACCTGCCCCACCAACTATCAACAGACGAATATTTGTACCTGAAAGAATATCACATAAGTGTTTCAAAGAAGTACTGTGCTGAGGTAAAGTTTCTTCTGTCCATGCGCCGAAAGCATCAATTACAACATCACTGTCTTTTAGGTCATTTAATGTCAGATCGAACAAATCTTTTTCAAGAACTTCTACACCTGCAGGTACTGAATTATTATTACGAACAACTGCCTTTACATTGTGTCCTCTACTAAGCGCTTCTTCTACAAGTTTTTTTCCCTGCTTTCCTGCTGCACATACAACTGTAATTTTCATTTTAGTTTCCTCCTTCATCTTAGTTTGGCTGTTGCCAAAAAATTTCTCAAAAATGCTCATAATGGATTTCTCCTTTTGGATATGCTCAGAGCTTCGCAGCGGCCGTTCTCCTCAACTCTTGGCTATATTATATGGGTGTTGGTTTCGACTGTAAAGTAAGCACTTTATTGTGGCGTAGTTACCTAAAGGATACTATTGGGTAGTTACCGCGAGGAAACAAATGCGTAATTTCAGGCTTTTCCGGTTATTGGTGCAAGGCAATAAAATTTAAAAATTTATTTTCACTTGATTTCATACGGAAACATTGACCAAATCAGACTCATACAGTATAATTGAAACAAAGTTTCACTAAGAAACCATTGTGTGGAGGTAATCATAATGAGTGAATCAAAAACCGTAAAGGAATTGCCCGCTTGCCCTGTAGAAACAACATTAACTTTAATTGGTGATAAATGGAAAGTTTTAATTTTGCGCGACTTGCTCACGGGAACAAAGCGATTTGGTGAACTAAAAAAATCAATTGGAAATGTATCACAAAAGGTATTGACTGCACAACTTCGTGCAATGGAAGAAAACGGCTTATTAACCCGTACCGTATATGCAGAGGTACCACCGAGAGTAGAATACACTTTAACAGACTTAGGAAAAAGTCTGAAACCCATTCTGGACGCCATGTGGAATTGGGGAGAGGAATACAAGGCATCATTAAACTAAATACGCAATCCCGGTTGCTATAGATAAACCACCGCCTAAAGCTGTTGAAGACCAATCCTAAAGCTTTTTCCATCAATTATCTTGCGCATTGGTGTCTTTCGGGAACTTCAGACCATGCAGTTTTGCTTTTACGGTCTGTTTGCTCACAGTTACTTTCAGACTGTTTTCTTCTCCACCTCTCCTATAGGAAATCTGTACAGCCTCTTTCAGAATTTCTGCTGTCGCATCTTCTGTTATCCTTTCATGTTTTTTCAATCCTAGAATCCTGTCCAGCAGATACTCCATCTTACTGGTTTTTCTGTTCATGAAGAGGTTTTTTGTAAAGTACACCGTTCCTAATGATGTGATTGAGTTACTGAGTGGTGAAGGAACACATTCGTTTTATTACAAAAAAAGCCCTATCCATTCGGAACAGCGTATTCATAATTATTTTTATACTTGTAAACATTATTTATGTATTATCCACAATAAAATTGATGTATAATATTTATAGATTGTAACAAAGTTAAGGAGGGAGCGAATGGATTTAGAAATATATCAGAAATTGTGTTCAAAATCAAAAATCCTCTGGACACAGCATTGTCTGCAACGAATGCAGGAAAGAGATATCAGTCGTGCTGATGTAAAAAATGGAATTGCAACTGGTGAAATTATAGAAGATTACCCTGAAGATTATCCTAATCCAAGTTGCCTGATTTTTGGATATAACGTAAACGGACAAATTTTGCATATTGTTGCCGGGTGTGATAATATAAATATATATATCATAACGGCATATTACCCGGATACAAAAAAATTTGAAGATGATTTAAAGACTCGAAGAAAGAGGTGATGGATATGTGTATGTATTGTAAGAATAGTACAACTGTCAATAGCACAACAACACACGTTGTAAATTATAAAAATTGTATTATTGTAATTAAAAATGTTCCATGCCTTGAATGCGATCAGTGTGGCGAAAAATATTATACAGACGAAGTCGCTGAACACCTTGAATTGATTGTTGATATGGCAAAAAAATTAATGCAGGAAATTGCAGTTATCGATTATCCACAGGTAGCTTAATAATTTCGGCGGAAATATCATTTTCGGTATTTCCGCCAATTCTTTTTATATACGCTTCGCACTATTCATCCCATCCACCCAGTTACACAAAATCACAATACTCTCTAAATTTACATTAATATATGTACGCCACCGGCTCTTCCTCCGATGATAGTTTTTCCTTTTACATCACTCCATTTAAAATTACTTATATTATCTCTTGAGACAAGAAAATTACCGGCACGTTGTGTAAGCTGTGCAAAATTGACAGCATAATCTGAAGAACCACCGGTATATATATAAACAGAGGCTTCAGAACCCATAAAACCAATATCTGCATCTCCACTTATGAGTGCGGTCATAACTTTATCAGCACCAAAGCCGGTGACAAGAGTTAAATCAATGCCTTCGTCCTTGAAATATCCTTTTTCGATTGCCACATATTGAGGTGCGTAAAAAATAGAGTGTGCAACTTCATTCAGGGTGATTTTTCTGATATCATTTTTTTGTGTGTGTTTTGTACATCCTATAAGTGATATACATGTAAAAACCATAATCATAATAAGGGCGGTAAGCCGCTTAAATGCATGCTTCATAGAAACTCCATAAAACTTTTTTATTATAATATGTGAAATCAAAATAAGTGTTTCTTTTTTTTGGAAATTATGTTATCATATTAAAAAATATCATGTGCGGAATTTAAGCATGAAAGTGCTTAAATAAAGACAGCGGAAGGAGTAATCGCTATGTTTGGAAAAAATAAAAATAATAGTAATGTTAGTCATGATATAGATGTTATGATGCAGATGATGGACAAAGTCATACAGGGTGAATATGATGATATCGATGTAACGGCATTTGATAATCCGGCATATGGAGAGAAGCTTAATGAGCTGATTCATGCATTTAAGAAGTCAAATAACAACTTTGTTATGCGTCTTAATGAGGCTATGGAATCAATTGGCGATAATTCGTATGTAAAGAATACGCTTGATCAGGTACAGTCACAGACGGACTCAATAGCTGAGATGGAAGAAGCAAGTCATAATCTTGAAGAATCAATTAATAATATTTCAAAGACAGTTGGCGGTATTCAGGATAATACACATGAGATGCTTGCAGTAGCACAGAACAGTACAGCCAACATGAACGAAAGTATCAAGGTTGTAAACCAGTCATCAGAAAATATAAGCAGGATTAATGAACAGGTGCAGGAATTTCAGGATAAGATTGATAAAATCAGTGAGATTGTTGATATTGTTAAAAAAGTTGCCAGCCAGAGTAATCTCTTAGCACTTAATGCATCTATTGAGGCAGCAAGAGCAGGTGAAGCAGGAAAAGGATTTGCGGTTGTTGCAGACCAGGTAAGACAGCTTTCAAGTAATACATCAGAGTCAGCAGAAGATATCGTAAGATATGTTAATGAATTAAAAAATGATATCGGAGTTCTTGCTGAATCAATGAATGAGACAACTTCAAAACTTGAAGAAGGTAATAAAAAAGTTGAAGATTCACTTGTAGATATTGAAAAGATGGCATCACAGATGACAGAGATAAAAGATAAGATTGATGAAGTATTTTCTGATATTGATAAACAGTCAGAATTCACATCGGATTTTGCAAAACAGGTATCTAACATATCTGACAGTTACGAAGAACTGTCTAAGGATTGTAAAGAACAGGGTACACATGTATACAAGATTGGACGTTATATTGATACGACAAGAAGTGATATGGTTCGAGGCTTTGCTGAGGTTACAACTCAGGACTGGCTCAGAATATTTGAGATAGACCACTTTATTCTTATGTGGCGTGTATATAACAATGTTGTTGATTTTGAACATTTAAAGATTACACAGCTTAATAATAATGAGACATGTAAGCTTGGTAAGTGGCTTGCAGCACAGACAGACCCGGCTATTACAGGATGTACTGAATTTGCAGAATTAAAAGCTTCACATAATGATATTCACAAGTATGCTACACAGTCATGGCAGGCAAAAGAAGATGGCAATGTAGAACTTGCTATGGAATACTTCAATAAGGCACATGATGCATTCTATGTATATCAGAAGAAGATAAAGAACATGCAGGCAAAGTTAAGACAGCTTGGTGAGACAGAATCAACTGAGATTGTTGTATTCCGTAACTAATATAAAAGACTGTTATATGTGGTATTTATTTGCAATATCGTATATGGCAGTCTTTTTGAAATATTAAAAATATTAGCAGATTATAGTAATTATCTGTGGAATGGAGGAAAATGTGAAAACTCCTATATATGTAATAGGGCATAGAAATCCTGATACAGATTCAGTGTGTTCAGCCGTATGTTATGCCAGGTTTAAAACTATTATAACAGGAGAACGTTATATTCCGAAAAGAGCAGGGCATCTTAATGAAGAGACACAGTTTGTGTTTAAAAATCTGGGAATAAAACCGCCGGAATATATGCGTGATGTACGGCCACAGGTTAAAGATGTTGATATACATTTTGTTGATGGTGTTGATGAAAATATTTCAATAAAACAGGCCTGGGAAATAATGAAAAAGAACAATGTTGTAACGCTTCCTATTGCAAGTGATGGAATTTTGAAGGGACTTGTTACAATAGGCGATATATCACGTTCATATTTTGAGGTTTATGACAGTAACATATTGTCAGTTGCAAAGACACGATTTGAAAATATTGTAGATACGTTGAAAGCAAAGGTTGTTACAGGCGATACAACACAGATAGTAGACAGCGGTAAAGTTGTAATAGCTGCAGCAAACCCTGACTTAATGGAACAATTTATCAATAAGGGAGATATAGTTATACTTGGAAACAGGTATGAAGCCCAGTTATGTGCTATAGAAATGGACGCAAGATGCATTGTTATATGTGAGGGTGCAGCAGTTTCAAAGACAATTATAAAGGTTGCACAAGAAAAAAATTGTGCTATTATTGTTACTGACTACGATACGTATACGGTTGCCAGACTTATAAACCAGAGCATACCCATAAGTTACTATATGATGCATTCGGAAGGCCTTATCACATTTAAGAATACAGATTTCATAGAGGATATTCAGGATGTCATGGCAAAAAAGCGTTTCCGTGATTTCCCGATAACAGATGAAAATGGTAAATATATCGGCATGATTTCGAGAAGAAATCTTTTAAAACATGGAAAAAAGAAGCTTATTCTGGTTGACCATAATGAGAGAAGCCAGGCTGTTGATGGTGTGGATACGGCTGATATTATGGAAATAATTGATCATCACCGTATTGGTTCAATACAGACAATGTTCCCTGTATTTTTCAGAAACCAGCCATTGGGCTGCACTGCGACTATAATATATAAGATGTATTGTGAACATAATCTTGTGCCGGAAAAAGATGTTGCAGCACTTTTATGTTCGGCAATAATATCAGATACATTAATTTTGAAATCTCCAACATGTACTGCAGATGATATTGAAGCCTGCAAAAAGCTTGCCAAGATTGCCGGTATTGACATAGAAGAGTATGGCAGGGCAATGTTTAAGGCCGGAAGCAATATCGAAAGCCGGACGCCTAAAGATTTGTTTAACAGAGATTTCAAGAAGTTTTCTGTAGGCGATGTTGTGATAGGCGTTGGACAGGTCAACTGTATGGAACAGGAAGAAGTTCAGAATATAAAAGTGAAAATGAAAGATTATATCAGTACGGTTACCGGCGATAACGGAATGGATATGGTATTTTTTATGATTACTAATGTATTAGACGGCGGTTCTGAAGTTTTGTGCAGTGGCAAAAATGCCTCGGCAACAATATCACAGGCATTTAATGTTGGTACAACCGACGATTCAGTTTATCTTGATGGTGTTGTATCACGTAAGAAACAGATGCTTCCGGCAATTATGGAAGCATTGCAGCAATAGCAGAATTGTATGATAATCATATACGTATATTGAATGTTGAATGGAAAAAATTTCGGGAAATGAGGATTATAATGAAAAAGTTAAGAAGAGATGAGCCTTGCTGGTGCGGAAGTGGAAAAAATTATGGAGAGTGTCATGCTGACTTCGACAGAAAAATAGAGACATTCAGGAAAAAATTCCACAAAGTTCCACCTAGAAGCATCATTAAAAATGAATATCAGCTTGAAAAAATGCGTGAAAGTGCCAAAATCAACATAGCAGTTCTTGATTATGTAGGTGAACATATTAAAGCCGGGATGACAACAGAAGAAATTGACCAGATGGTATATGAAAAGACAACGGCAATGGGAGGAATTCCGGCACCGCTTAATTATGAGGGATTTCCAAAGAGCGTGTGTACGTCAATTAATAATGAAGTATGCCATGGTATTCCATCAAGTAATATAAAGTTAGTTGATGGCGACATTATAAATGTTGACTGTTCAACAATTCTTGATGGGTATTTTTCTGATTCATCAAGAATGTATTGCATAGGAAATGTTTCTCCTGAAAACAAAAAGCTCGTTGATGTAGCAAAGGAGTGTGTTGAACTTGGACTTAAACAAGTTAAACCATGGGGACACCTTGGAGATGTTGCACAGGCGATTAATGATCATGCAAGGGCAAATGGCTATTCTGTAGTAAGAGATGTCGGCGGACACGGAATCGGACTTGAATTCCATGAGACACCATTTGTAAGTTATGTTATCAAAAAAGGAACAGGAATGGTTATGGCACCTGGAATGGTATTCACAATTGAACCTATGATAAATATGGGTGTGCCTGACATTTATGTTGATGAAGATAATGGCTGGACAATATATACAGACGATGATGCGCCATCGGCACAGTGGGAAATTATGGTTCTTGTCACAGATACCGGTTACGAAGTAATGAGCTGGTAAAATAAATATAATATTGAAAAATTATTGCGGCAGCCGCCAGAATTTATGTTTATACAGGATTCTGGC
>OGNM01000709.1_pt1 | contig 17814 bp, 17 predicted proteins | sample 1573441 | NCBI WGS metagenome assembly OGNM01 (sample SAMEA2581915, study PRJEB24529) | metagenome | biome: Human gut stool | place: China | collected 2011
GACTTGAACGTCACGCTTGCCGGCAGCCCGGTTCAGTTCGCCGAGCGTCTGGAGTTCTGCAAACTGTGCAGCATCGTTGCCGTCGTGAAGGCTTCCCGACCGCAGGCCGTCACCGAGTGAGAGCGTGATGTCGTAACGCGCGGCAATATCAAGAATTTCATCGAAGTGGTCATACAGGAAATTCTCTTTGCCATGCTTGCGCATCCAAACAGTGATCAAACCGCCGCCGCGCGAGACAATGCCGGTCAGACGAGAACGTGTCAGCTCGACGTGCGCATTCAATAGTCCTGCGTGGATAGTCATGTAGTCGACGCCTTGCTCAGCTTGGTCAATCATGACTTCTTTGAAAATTTCCCAGGACATCTGCTTGGGCTTGCCTCCGGCACGTTCCAGTGTTTCATAGAGAGGCACTGTTCCAACAGGGACGGGAGAGTGCCTGAGAATCATTTCTCGAGTCTGGATGATGGATTTTCCGGTAGAAAGATCCATCACGGTATCTGCTCCGCACAGCAAAGATTCTTTAAGTTTATCGAGCTCTTCGTGCCAATCCTTTGAGGATGAGGATGTTCCGATGTTGGCATTCACTTTGGTCGAGAAGTGTTTGCCGATGACCATTGGTTCACATTCAGGGTGCTTGAAGTTACACGGAATGACGGCTTGTCTGGTGGCCACCAACTCGCGAACCTTCTCCGGTGTGAACAGAGGAGCATCGAGTGCGGGAGACAGCAGTTTGATCAACTTTTCGTTGCCTAAAGCATCCACTTCTGTTTTGAGATGTTGGCGGCAGAGATTTTCACGTGTGGCGACATATGCCATCTCCGGAGTCACTATGCCTGCGCGTGCGGCGGCCAATTGAGTCGGAGCGCCGGGAAGCGGACGCTGGCGTTTTATTGGAGTTTCATTGTTTCCGTTTTCTCCAAAGGGGCCGGTGACATCCGTGAGGTAAACGGAAGGCTGCGGATGTCCTCCGAATGCTTGAGGAGTCGGACTCAGGCGAATGCGTCGAAAGGGAACTTTTTCTCCTGTGACAGACACATCGTAAAAGCGCTCTCCGGCAAGACGTCCCTGAAAAAGGAGATCCTTTCCTGAGTTATGAGGTGATTGGATCGAAATAGTGGTGCTTGTGGTTGTCATGCGTACACCCGGAAGACGATGAAGATTTGAAAAGAAAGGTAGGGTCACACAATTTAGCTGAAAAACACACTGCTTAGCTTGTTTAACACAGAAAGATGTTCGGTGGCCTTTAAATTTAATCTAATGTATTGATTTTAAAGGAAAAAATATTGTGTAGGTGGATCTATAGGACACATGTTTCACGTGAAACATGGTGGAGATGACAAGGAAAGGATCTAAATTTTTTTTTAAGAAACAAAATGCGGTTGTCGTATGAAGTAAGTTTTGATATTGAGTGGAGGACTGAAATAGTTTTGATTTCAAAATGAGGAGGATGAGTTTGTTTAGGAAGGATGTTTCACGTGAAACATATCTTTGAAGTAATAATGACTAGAGAACAGATTGTTTAGTGTGACGTATTGCTAAGAAGAAATGCGATTACAAACTGGCACAGTAATTTATGGATTGCAAGAGAGAGATATTTGCAGGTGTGATTGCAGGTGTAGGAAAAAATAAAAGAGTCAATGATGATGGAGTGAGTGGTGAGAGAGGTGAGTTATTAGATTGTTTCACGTGAAACATCTCTGGTAGTGAAGTTTGATGATGTAGAAGGTTGAAGTGGTCTGTGTTGACATTAAAAAAAGTTAAAACCAAAGTTGGTGATTATGATTTTTTGAGAGATTTAGGATTTTGCGAATGTTTCACGTGAAACAAAAAAAGATAAAGAGACTGCGCGATACGGTGTAAAAAATAGAGGAAGTGAAATGCACCATCTAAATAAAACGAGGAGAGAGCTGAAGGGGTGTTTCACGTGAAACATTCAAGAGGTGAAAAAAAAGATGAGATGAAGTGGAGGATAGAAAAGAAAGTTTGGCTTAGGACAAGAAAATCGTAAAAAAATTAATCTGATGAGATGGATGAAAAGTAGAATTTCGACTGGCAAAAAAAATTTGTATTGCTAAAAGTTTTGGTCGACAATCTTTTCTGTGATATGCACGCTTAAAGATGCCTTTGAAGAAGGTAAATTGATAGAAGTTGGTGCACTCCTTAAAAAATGAATTACCCGGATTTATTTGATGTTGTGGTGGTTGGTTGTGGTCACGCCGGTGCTGAGGCTGCTTTAGCTTCAGCAAGAATGGGGGCGAAAACACTTTTGATCACACACAATATGGATACTATCGGACAGTTGTCGTGTAACCCGTCTATTGGAGGCATCGGTAAAGGTCACCTAGTTAAAGAGGTTGACGCAATGGGTGGCGCAATGGGGGTCGTGACTGATGCCGCAGGTATTCAGTTTCGAATTTTGAATCGATCGAAAGGTCCTGCAGTCCGAGCAACACGCGCTCAGATTGATCGAAATCTGTACCGCGTAGCGATGCGTAGTCGCATTGAGAATCAGCCTAATCTCTTTGTTTTCCAAATGGCTGCTGACGATTTGATTGTGGAAAACAATCGAGTTTGTGGGGTAGTGAGCAAAACAGGATGTCGATTCTCTGCAAAGAGTGTTGTAATTTGCAGTGGAACATTTTTAAATGGTCTGGTTCATATAGGTCTGGATCATTTTTCTGCCGGCCGTGCAGGGGATCCTCCATCCATTAAATTAGCAGAACGATTGATTGATCTGGGTCTTCCGAAAGGGCGTCTGAAGACTGGAACTCCTGCTCGAATTGATGGAAGATCCATCGATTTTTCAAAATGCAAAGAGCAGCCGGGGGATTTAAATCCTGTTCCATCCTTTTCGTTAATGGAGCCCGGAATTGAGCATCCTCGGCAGGTTCCGTGCTGGATTACTCACACGAACGAGAAAATGCACGACATCATTCGTAGAAATTTAGATCGTTCACCGATGTATTCCGGAATTATCGAAGGCATTGGTCCTCGTTATTGCCCTTCTATCGAAGATAAGGTTCAACGGTTCAAAGATAAGGATAGTCACCAGGTCTTTTTGGAGCCTGAGGGACTGTCGACAAACGAGTTCTATCCGAACGGTATCTCAACTTCTCTTCCGTTTGATGTTCAGTTGGAGATGATACATTGCATTCCTGGTTTGGAGAATGCGTATCTGCTTAGACCGGGGTATGCCATTGAGTACGATTTTTACGATCCGCGAGAATTGAAGAGAACCTTTGAATGCAAGCGAATTGAAAATTTGTACTTTGCTGGTCAGATCAACGGTACGACTGGGTACGAAGAGGCTGCAGCTCAAGGTCTTTTGGCCGGCATTAACGCGGCGGCTCGAGCTCTTGAAAAGGAAGAATGGACGCCGAGACGCGATGAGGCTTATCTTGGTGTAATGATCGATGATTTGACAACGCGAGGCGTCACGGAACCGTATCGTATGTTCACGAGTCGCGCAGAATATCGCTTGAGCTTGCGTGAAGATAATGCCGATGCGAGACTAGCTGAAACGGCACACAGATTGGGAGTTCTTAGCGATGAAAAATTTGATCGCTACATGAGAAAAAAGGAGGCGGTTGAAACAGAACTGTCTCGTCTGAAGACTACCTGGGTCAATCCTAAAGTGATCGAAGCAGCAGAGGCCGAACGAGTGTTGGGGACCGGTATCGAACGCGAATATAACTTGGCGGCCCTATTGTCTCGTCCGAATGTATCTTACGGCACGCTCATGTCTCTAAAGAAACAAAGCGGAGAGATGGTGAGTGAAACGCCTCTGACGGACGAAAGTCAGATTGAACAAATCGAGATTGCATTGAAGTACAAGGGGTATATCGAACGTCAAAAAGAAGAGGTGCAGAAAACGTTGGCACACGAAGAAATGGTTCTGCCTTCTGATCTTGATTACGATAAAGTGATTGGATTGTCGTTCGAAGTACGTCAAAAACTCAAGGCTGTCCGTCCTGAAACCTTGGGGCAGGCATCCAGAATTTCCGGTGTGACTCCGGCTGCAGTTTCTTTGCTTCTTGTGTATTTGAAACGTCTCAAGTGGGGTAACTAAACGTGGCGTTGGACTTTCAAGCTTCAGAAATCCAAGCAAAGGTACGCGATGAAATTCAGTTGGAACTGTCAGAAGATCAGGCTGAAAAATTGGCTCGTTTTTCATCGCTTTTGTTGCGTTGGAATAATGCGTACAACTTGACGAGCATTAAGAATCCAGAAGATGTGGTACGACTGCACATTGCTGATTCTCTGACACTTGTCCAGCACTTTTCCGATTTGGTCGGAGATGTGAAAAATGTTCTGGACGTCGGCAGCGGAGGTGGCCTTCCTGCAATTCCATTGGCGATCATGCGCCCTGATCTGCGGATCACAATGGTAGACGCTGTTCAAAAGAAAACGCTTTTTCAGAAGCAGGCTTGTGTAACGTGTCGCCTTTCTAATGTGGAACCGATCCATGCTCGTATCGAAACACTGAAGAGTAAAACGTTTGAAGTGGTGACCAGCCGTGCGTTTGCATCGCTAAAAGATATGGTGGAACTAACGCGCGACGTTCTTGCAGAAGACGGACGTTGGCTTGCAATGAAAGGTAAGTTTCCTGAGCAAGAAATCGAAGAGTTGCCGCCCGACGTTGAAGTCGAAAAAAAACAGCTTTTAACTCTGGAAAAGGGAAAAATTGAACGTGTTTTAATTGTCCTCAAGCGTAAGGTTGCTTGAAGTTCTTAAATTTGAGGTGATTTAAACGCGATTTGAGTTGAAGGACTCAAAAATTCCTTTGAAATCAATGGGAAATCATCTAATTGTCATATGAGAAAGCTATATCAAGCAATTTTCAGGACTCTGAACTAAAAAATGATCATGCTTGAATCTGAAATTGCCAATTTGTACACGGCAGCCATTATGGTCTTCGCGGCTTTGGTTCCTGTGCTCAATCCCTTTGGTGGTGCGATGTTTTTTCTGACGCTTACCAACGGAGTGGATCCTCATGTGCGCAGTGCTATGGCCAATCGCATTGGTTTGTATTCGCTGATCGTGTTGGTGGTGTGTTTGTTTGCCGGAAACATCATTTTGAACTTCTTCGGAATTTCGATCGGTGTTTTGAGGATGGCCGGAGGAATTGTGCTCTTTAGCGCCGGTTGGCAGGCGTTGAATGCGCCGGCACAAGAAGACGGAGCGCCTTCCGGACAACCAAAGAGTGCGCGGGCTCTCTCGACGATGGCTTTTTATCCGTTTACGTTGCCGTTGACAACCGGCCCGGGGGCCATTTCCGTTGCCGTAGCCCTCGGTGCGACTCCTTATGAGGATGTTGGTCAGTTGGTCGGCACTTTGTTGGGACTTGGTCTGAGCATTGCTCTGGTGTGGGTGTGTTACCGCTATTGCGACAGAATCACACGAGCCATTGGTGCAGCCGGGTCCGACGCGTTGGCAAGAATTTTCTCGTTTATTTTGATTTGTCTTGGTGTCTCCACGTTCTGGGCCGGATTTTCAGAATTGTGGGCACAACTTTAAGCGCTTTGATGCGCAAATAAGATTACGGAGCATAAAAAGAAGATGGCTTATATCTTTTGCATCGCCAATCAGAAAGGCGGCGTCGGAAAAACAACGACTGCAGTGAATACGGCCGCCGCTTTGGCAAAAAAGCGCAAGAAAGTTTTGTTGGTGGACCTGGATGCCCAGGGGAATGCGACCACAGGATCCGGCGTAGAAAAAAGTGAGTGTGAATTCACTATTTATGATCTTTTGGTAAACAAGAAGATCAAATTCGACCAGGTCGTACAGAAGAGCGAAGTCGGTGGATACGACGTTCTGCCTTCCAATCGCGAATTGTCGGCAGCTGAGCTTGAAATTGCTGAGATGAAAGATCGCGACAATTTGCTCAAGAATATTCTTGCCAAGGTCGAGGATCGCTACGATTTCATTTTGATCGATTGTCCTCCGTCGCTTTCGCTTATCACCGTGAATGCGTTGTGCTGTGCCATGGGGGTGATTGTCCCGATGCAGTGTGAGTACTACGCGATGGAAGGCTTGAGTGATCTGGTCGAGACGATCAATCGAGTTGTGGCCAACAAGAATCCCAACCTGAAGGTGATAGGTGTGCTGCGCGTCATGTACAGCCCGCGCATCTCGTTGCAGAACCTCGTGAGCAACGAACTGATCCAGACCTTCGGTGCCGTTGTGTTTGATACGGTGATTCCGCGTAATGTGAGTCTGGCGGAAGCACCCTCTTTCGGTAAGCCCGTGATGTACTACAAGAAGACAAGCACGGGTGCCAAAGCCTACCTTGATTTTGGACGCGAACTAATTCGCCGCGTCAAAGATGAAGTACAAGCCGCTCAAAAGGAGTAACGCGTTATGCCACCTAAGAAAACCAGTCGCCTCGGTCGAGGCTTGTCATCTCTATTGGGTGCTGAGGTGCCTGCCAACATTCCGACGCCGGCGAAGGCGAAAGCTGCTGCGGCTGCTGCACAGGAGAAAAACGAGGGTCCTGCTGTGCGAGAGATTGAAATTGGCCAGCTCAAGGCCGGCAAGTATCAGCCGCGCACACTTATCGAGCAGGAAAAACTGCAGGAGCTTAGTGACTCAATTCGTCAGCAGGGCGTAATCAGTCCGATCATCGTTCGACCGCTTGCAAGCGGTCGGTATGAGATCATCGCCGGCGAACGCCGCTACCGTGCAAGCAAGCTGGCTGGCAAAAAGACAGTTCCCGCCATCGTTCGAGAAGTCGATGATAAGAGCGCGCTTGCCATGGCGCTTATCGAAAATATGCAGCGCGAAGATTTGAACGCTGTGGAAGAAGCCGCTGGCGTGAGCCGTCTCATAGAAGAATTCGGCTATACCCATGAGCAGGCTGCCGAGGCTATCGGTCGCAGCCGTTCTGCGACGACTAATCTGTTGCGCCTGCTGAACCTGACTGAAGCGGTCAAGCAGATGCTTGCCGATGGCAAGATTGACATGGGCCATGCTCGCGCACTTCTGGCTCTTTCGGGGGCCGAACAGATTCAGTTGGCCAATGAGATCGTCGCTAAGGATCTGTCGGTTCGCGAAACCGAACGTCTGATTGCCCGCATGACGGATAAGGGAAATGAGAAGAAGGCCAAGGACGGTAAGAAAGAACCAAGTGCAGATGATCGCATTCTTGAAGAACGCCTGGCCGAATCGATCGGTGCACCGGTACATGTTGTGTACGGAAAGAAGGGGCGTGGCAAGATCGTGATCGATTTCGCGGACCTTGACGATCTCGATGCGCTGATCGCCAAACTGGCCCCGGAGAAAATGTAACAGATAGGTGGCGCGTTTCTCAGAGTTTTGTTCTCGAGATGTCGAAAAAGGAGGGCGCATAACAAAACGCCTTAAGATTTGGCAAACCCGCTAAAAAACTGGCAGAATGCGCCGCCGCCTACCTCTGTGGTGGTAAGGACTTTAAGCCCTTCAGATACTTGTTAAAGAGTATGTACACACGTAAAATAGCGCCATTTAAAAAAGGGGGTTCGGCACGGTATGAATCGTGAGGAATTGGTTCGTGTCGTGCTCTGGCAATTTGCAGCCATCGTCGTGACAGCGCTCGGCTCCTGGATCGGATTCGGTTCGGGGGCAGGTTTGTCTGCCATGTTCGGTGGTTTGTGTGTTGCTGTGCCCAACGCTATGTTCGCTTTGTGTTTGCTTCGAAGCATCGGAAGTAAAAAGCCGATTGCTCCGGCGCTGATACTTCTGGGCGAGCTTCTCAAGATTTTCGTAATCTGCGTGCTCTTTGCGCTGACGGCGAAGTTCTTCACAGATCTCGTCTGGCCCGCAATGCTGGCCGGCATCATTGCCGGTGTGTTCGGCCAGATGATTTCTATCTTTATTAAACACTGAGACCCAAAGGGATTTGGTTATGGCTACAGAAGGAGCACTTAGCTCAACCGGATACATGCTTCACCACCTGACGCATAATGCCTCCGGCAAGATGCAGTCAATCATTGACTTTTCGGTCATCAACTACGACACCATCTTCTTCTCTATCCTCATGCTTGTTGTTTCGCTGTGGTTGCTTCGCCGCGCCGCAAAGAATGCGACGAGCGGTGTGCCGGGCAAGTTCCAGTGCGCCGTTGAAATGCTTGTGGATATGGTGGAAGAACAGAGTAAATCGATTGTGCACGGCGATCGTACCTTTATCGCTCCCTGTGCATTGACGGTTTTCGTCTGGGTCGTGCTGATGAATGCAATCGACTTGGTTCCTGTCGACTTGCTGCCCGCTATCGCTGGTCTTTTCGGCATCCACTACTTGCGTCCGCTGCCGACGGCAGACTTGAATGGCACGATGGGTATCTCCATCGCCGTGCTTCTCCTGAGTCTGTACTACGGCTTTAAGATTAAAGGTGCAGGCGGTTGGTTCCACGAGCTGTTCTCGGCTCCGTTCGGCAACCACTTCCTGTTGTGGCCCTTTAACTGTGCATTGAATATCATTGAGTATCTTGCTAAGACCGTCAGTCTCGGCATGCGACTCTTTGGCAACATGTACGCAGGTGAACTGCTCTTCTTCCTGATCGCTCTGCTCGGCGGCTATGCCATGAGCTTCGGCGTGTTCGGGGGCTCGTTGAGCGTGTTCGGCCAGATTTTTGCCGGCCTTTGCTGGTGGTTGTTCCACATTTTGATCGTTCTGCTTCAGGCGTTAATCATGCTGATGCTGACCTGGGTTTACAGCGGTCAGGCACATGACGGACACTGACAGATATTTTTTCCTTTTCCTAACTTTCTCTTTTCATTCCTAACTGGAAAAACTTAAGGAGTTTGCAATGACCAACGTTGCTATGGTTGCCCTGGCCTCCGGCCTCATTATCGCCTTCGGTGCCATGGGCGCCTGCATTGGCATCGGCATCATGGGTTCTAAGTACCTCGAATCTGCCGCTCGCCAGCCCGAGCTCATGAACACCCTTCAGACGAAGATGTTCCTGCTCGCCGGCCTGATCGACGCTGCCTTCCTTATCGGCGTCGGCGTGGCCATGATGTTCGCCTTTGCCAACCCGTTCGCCGGCTAATCCCGGTTTGAAGGATCGATGCACAAGGCTCGATCCAATACCGTCTATTTTTAATTGACGTTGTCGCGAACACCTTGACGGCGGAGGCTCCAAGCTAATCCGCCGCTGGGGTGTGCGGCAAAAACGGGGTTGACAATGAACATTAATGCCTCTCTGTTTGTACAGATGGTGGTGTTCTTCATCGGATGCTGGATCACGATGAAGTTCATCTGGCCGCCTTTGATCAAAGCGATCGAAGAACGCCAAAACAAGATCGCTCAGGGTCTTGCCGCTGCCGACAAGAGCAACGAAGCTCTTGCCGAAGCCCAGGCCAAGGGCCGCGAGATCGAAGCAGAAGCACGTGCTCATGCGACGACCATCGTCTCTGACGGTGAAAAGCGCGGCGCAGCGATCGTTGAAAATGCCAAGGAACGCGCCCAGGCCGAAGCCGATCGCATCATTGCGAGCGCCAAGGCTGAGGCCGCACAGGAAATGCAGCGTGCCCGCGAACAGCTTCGTGACGAAGTTGCAGCACTCGCTGTTGCCGGTGCCGAGCAGATTCTTGCTCGCGAAGTGGACAAGTCCGTCCACGCACAGCTTCTTGAACAACTTAAGGCGAAGCTCTAATCATGGCTGAACTTTCGACGATTGCCCGCCCTTACGCTCAAGGCCTCTGGAAGGCTCTTGCAGACCGTGGGGACACCGCGCAGGCCGCTGAGATTGAGCAGTCGCTCTTTGCTCTCAGCTCTGCGGTTTCCGAACCGCAGGTTGCCGAACTCGTGTCCGATCCTAAGGTGACCGATGACCAGATGTATGACCTGCTTGCCGGGTCGATCGGCGAGGAGGCTCCCTCCCAGCTGAAAGGCCTTCTGCGCACAGTCATCGAAAATGGTCGTCTCTGTGCTTTGCCCGAGATCGCCGCGCAGTTCCGTGCGCTTAAAAACGAATCCGAAGGTGTCGCTGACGCCTACATCGAGTCCGCCTACGCGCTTACCAAGAAGGACGTCGACCAGCTTGTCAAAGCTCTTAGCCAGAAGTTCCCCGGAGTGACGCTCCGCCCTGAAGTGTCCATCAACAAGGACCTCATCGGCGGTGTCAGCATCCGTGTTGGAGACCAAGTGCTTGACGGTTCGGTTCGTGCGCGTCTTGCGCAGATGAAGGCGGCGCTCACCGCATAAATTTCGGAGCTCTAAGAATGCAACTTAATCCTAGTGAAATCAGCGAACTGCTGAAGCAGCGAATCGAAGGCCTCGGGGTTTCGGCTGATCTCCGTACCCAGGGCACCGTGGTTTCGGTGACTGACGGTATTTGCCGCGTGCACGGTCTTCACGACGTGATGCAGGGCGAAATGCTGGAATTCCCCGGCAATACCTATGGCCTCGCGCTTAACCTTGAACGTGATTCCGTCGGTGCCGTTATTCTCGGCAACTACGAACACATTTCCGAAGGCGATACGGTCAAGACCACCGGTCGCATCCTTTCCGTTCCCGTCGGTCCGGCCCTGATCGGCCGCGTGGTGAACGCGCTCGGCCAGCCGATCGATGGCAAGGGCCAGACAGCTACTGAAGAATTCGACGTGGTTGAAAAGGTTGCTCCCGGCGTTATCGATCGTCAGTCCGTGAGCCAGCCTGTTCAGACGGGTCTGAAGTCTGTTGACGCCATGATCCCGATTGGCCGTGGCCAGCGTGAATTGATCATCGGCGACCGCCAGACCGGTAAGACGGCTATCGCCATCGATACGATCATTAACCAGAAGGGCAAGGACCTGATCTGCGTTTACGTGGCTATCGGCCAGAAGGCCTCCACGATCGCTAACGTGGTGCGTCAGCTCGAAGAGCACGGCGCTATGGAATACACCATCATCGTGGCTGCTACGGCTTCCGAATCCGCCGCTCTGCAGTACATCGCTCCCTACGCGGGCGCCACGATGGGCGAGTACTTCCGTGACCGCGGTCAGGACAGCCTGATCGTCTACGACGACTTGACCAAGCAGGCCTGGGCTTATCGCCAGATTTCCCTGCTGCTGCGTCGTCCGCCCGGACGCGAAGCCTATCCCGGCGACGTGTTCTACCTGCACTCCCGTCTGCTCGAACGCGCCGCTCGCGTGAACCCGGCTTATGTCGAACGCTTCACGAAGGGTGCTGTCAAGGGCAAGACGGGTTCGATGACCGCTCTGCCGATCATTGAAACGCAGGCTGGTGACGTGACCGCCTTCGTTCCGACGAACGTGATTTCTATTACCGACGGCCAGATCTTCTTGGAAACCGACTTGTTCAACGCCGGTGTCCGTCCTGCTATCAACCCCGGCATCTCGGTGTCTCGTGTGGGTGGCGCAGCTCAGACCAAGATCATCAAGAAGCTCGGCGGCGGTGTGCGTCTGGCCCTGGCTCAGTATCGTGAATTGGCTGCATTTGCTCAGTTCGCCAGCGACCTTGACGAAGCCACCCGCAAGCAGCTTGAACGCGGCCGTGTGGTGACCGAACTCATGAAGCAGCCCCAGTACCAGCCGTTGCAGGTTTGGGAAGAAGCTGTGACGTTGTACGCTGTTGAAATGGGTGCATTTGACGACGTGGCCGTTAAGGACGCTCTCAAGTGCGAACGCGCCATGCGTGAATACCTGCAGCAGCACCACGCCGATCTGGTTGAACGCATCGAGCAGAAGAAGGAGCTGTCCAAGGAAGACGGCGCCATCATGAAGTCTGCTATCGAAGAGTTCAAGAAGAACGGTGCGTGGTAATCGGCACCAACACACTCTGAGAGGACCACATGCCTAGTACAAAGGAAATTCGCGGAAAGATCAAGAGCGTGCAGAACACGCGCAAGATCACCAAGGCGATGGAGATGGTTGCGGCCTCGAAGATGCGTAAGGCTCAGGATCGTATGCGCGCAGCCCGCCCGTATGCCGACAAGGTGCGCAATATCATTGCGCATCTTGCAAGTGCACGTGCGGACTACAGCCATCCGTTCCTCGTCAAGCACAAGGTTCAGACCGGTAAGGCCGCGCTCATCATGGTGACCACGGACAAGGGTCTGGCCGGTGCGCTGAATACGAACATTCAGCGACAGGTTCTGCACAAGGCAGCCGAACTTCGCGAACAGGGCGTAACGCTGCAGGTGACGGCCATTGGTAACAAGGCTGTCGCATTCTGCGGCCACGCCGGTCTCGAAGTGGTGAGCCAGGCTGTTCAGCTGGGCGATCGTCCCCAGCTCGAACGCCTCCTGGGTGCCATCCGCGTACAGCTCGATGCTTACGCGCAGGGCAAGGTTGATTGCGTGTACCTCGCTTACTCGCGCTTTATCAACGCGATGAAGCAGGAACCTGTCATTGAGCAGCTTTTGCCGCTTACCGACGACAAGCTCGCATCCCTCGGGGAAAAACCGCATGCGTATTCGTGGGACTATATCTACGAACCGAATGCGCAGACCGTGCTCGACGAATTGCTCAAGCGCTACGTCGAAGCTTTGATTTATTCGTCGGTTGCAGAAAACATGGCTTCCGAGCAGTCTGCCCGTATGGTGGCCATGAAGGCCGCTTCGGACAACGCCAAGAAGCTGATCGGTGAACTGCAGCTCGTCTATAACAAGACCCGTCAGGCCGGCATTACGAAGGAAATCACCGAAATCGTCGGTGGTGCCGCCGCCGTGTCTTAAGAAACAGATTTGAATACCGAGGAAAAACCAATGAGTATCGGACAAATCGTTCAGGTCATCGGCGCTGTGGTGGACGTTGAATTCCCCCGCGACGCGATGCCGAAGGTTTATGACGCTCTTATCCTTGAACAGGATGAGAACAATACCCTGGCCGAAGCCGGCCTGACTTTTGAAGTGCAGCAGCAGCTGGGCGACGGCGTGGTGCGCACCATTGCCATGGGCTCGTCCGAAGGTCTGCAGCGCGGCATGAAGGTTCGCTCGACCGGTGCCGGCATCTCCGTGCCGGTCGGTCACAAGACCCTCGGCCGCATCATGGACGTGCTCGGCCGTCCCATTGATGACTGCGGTCCCATCGGCGAAGATGAACGCCGCACGATCCATCGTGAAGCTCCTAAGTTCGACGAACTGAGCCCGTCCGTGGATCTGCTCGAAACCGGCATTAAGGTTATTGACCTGATCTGCCCGTTCGCCAAGGGTGGCAAGATCGGTCTGTTCGGCGGTGCCGGTGTGGGCAAGACCGTCAACATGATGGAACTTATCAACAACATCGCTAAGGCTTACGGTGGCTACTCCGTGTTTGCCGGTGTCGGTGAACGTACCCGTGAAGGTAACGACTTCTACCACGAAATGGAAGAGTCCAAGGTTCTCGACAAGGTGGCCATGGTGTTCGGTCAGATGAACGAACCGCCGGGCAACCGTCTGCGTGTTGCTCTGACGGGTCTGACGATGGCTGAAGCTTTCCGTGACGAAGGCCGCGACATCCTGCTCTTTATCGACAACATCTACCGTTACACCCTTGCCGGTACCGAAGTGTCCGCTTTGCTCGGCCGTATGCCTTCCGCTGTGGGCTACCAGCCGACGCTGGCCGAAGAAATGGGCAAGCTGCAGGAACGAATCACTTCCACGAAGACGGGTTCCATTACCTCGATTCAGGCTGTTTACGTTCCCGCTGACGACTTGACTGACCCGTCCCCGGCTACCACCTTCAGCCACTTGGACGCCACCGTCGTGTTGAGCCGTGACATTGCTGCTCTGGGTATCTACCCGGCCGTTGACCCGCTCGACTCCACGTCCCGTCAGGTCGACCCCAACATCATCGGCGAAGAACACTACACGGTCGCCCGCCGCGTTCAGGAAACGCTGCAGAAGTACAAGGAATTGCGCGACATCATCGCAATTCTCGGTATGGACGAACTGTCGCCGGAAGACAAGCTGGCCGTGACGCGCGCTCGTAAGATCCAGCGCTTCCTGTCCCAGCCCTTCCACGTGGCCGAAGTGTTCACGGGCTCGCCCGGTAAGTACGTTCCGCTCAAGGAAACGATCCGTGGCTTCAAGATGATTGTTGACGGCGAATGCGATCAGCTGCCGGAACAGGCCTTCTACATGGTCGGCACGATTGACGAAGCCTTCGAAAAGGCTAAGACGATCAAGTAATTCCGGCTCACTGCACCTGCGGAGGACAGCGTAAAAGCGACTCTCCGCAGTGCACCGGCATCAAGCCGTTTTAACGGAGCAATCTATGGCTACGATTTTTGTTGACGTCGTCAGCGCAGAAGAGTCCATCTTCTCCGGGGAAGCCAGTTTTGTGGCTCTGCCCGGTCAGGAAGGCGAGCTCGGCATTCTGCCCGGACACGTTCCTCTGCTTACCCGCATTCGTCCCGGTGCCGTGCGCATCACGACGACGGAAGGAACGCAGGAAAACGTGTTCGTCGCAGGCGGCATCCTTGAGGTGCAGCCCGACCGCGTGACTGTTCTGGCCGACACGGCCATCCGCAGCAAGGATCTTGATGAAGCCAAGGCGAAGCAGGCGCTCGAAGAAGCGAAGCTTCACCGCGCCAAGGCGCAGAGCAACATGGAGATTGCCAAGCTCGAAGCGACCATGGCAGCACTGGCTGCACAGATCGCCTACATCAAGCGCATGCGTCACTAACCGTGTGCTACGGCGTGAAGACGCCTTGCTTGGAGAAGCGGCCTTTTCAAGGCGTGATCTCATTTTTATGAGGGCGCGTCGGCGAAAAGGCCGTTTTTCTTTTGTCCGTCGCCTGACTGCCTCAAGTTTGCGCTAGGATTCGAAGGACAGCCGCCGATGCGCGGCACCTTGATGGAATTGATATGGAAAGGAGCATCTCGATGGATGCACAAGAATTTACGGATGTGATTCAGGTTTGCACCGACGGCAGCAGCTTGTCCGAAAAGGGCGTGACGACGGCCGTGGAGCTTGCAAAAACGCTCGGTCTGCCTCTGCTTGGCATGACGGTTGTCAAGGGGGATGCTCCCGAAAACGGTCTGGAAGGCGAACCTCAGGAGGTGCGCGACCGCTTGCAGAGCATCGCTGATGAAGCGCAGGCCGCCGGTGTTCCCTATTTGATTTTGGCCGAACACGCCGCTACCCCGCACGAGGGCATTCTGAGCGTGGCCATGCGCTACGATGCTCGTTTTATCGTGATGGCGAGCCGCGGTCTGGGCTCTCTCGGCAGTCTCTTTCTGGGGTCCGAAACGCAAAAGACCCTTGCCGAGGCCGATCGTCCCGTGTTGGTGATCCGTTAATTTTCTTCGGGACTCAACGCTTTCAACACTGCCTCGGGCGCAACGCTGGAGATGCGAACCCGCTTATCCCGACTGGTTTCGCCCGAGATCAGCGTCACGCCGGATTTAGCTGTGCCGACTTTCTTAGCGAGGAACGCGCACAATTTGGCGTTAGCTTTGCCATCGACGGGAGGCGCCGCAAGCGCCACTTTCAGCCTGTTGTCGAAGATACCCGCAACGGCGTCCTTTTTGGCGCCGGGACGCGCGTGAACGTTCACGACAACGCCTCCATCTGCCTCTCTTAACCAAGAACAAAGGTTAGGTGTGCGAGAATCCGTGCTTTCTCGGACGCTTTGTACAGAATTTTTTGCCATGAAACCGATCAACGACACTTTTTTGCGTGCGCTCAAGCGCGAACATACCGACTATACCCCGTTGTGGCTGATGCGTCAGGCCGGCCGCTACCTGCCTGAATACAACGCCACGCGTGCACGCCTCGGATCGTTCCTTGCTTTGGCCAAGTGTCCTGAAGCGGCTTGCGAAGTGACGCTGCAGCCCGTGGATCGTTATGGTCTCGACGCCGCCATTCTTTTCTCGGACATTCTTACGGTTCCCGATGCTATGGGACTCGGTCTGAACTTTGTGGCCGGCGAAGGCCCCGTTTTTGCCAAGCCCGTGCAAAGCGAAGAAGCTGTCAACGCACTGTATGTGCCCGATATTGAAGACAGCCTCGGCTATGTCACCGAAGCCGTGCGCGTGATCCGCCGCGAACTTAACAACCGCGTGCCGCTGATCGGCTTTTCCGGTTCTCCCTTCACTCTGGCTTGCTATATGGTTGAAGGCGGCAGCTCCAAGGATTTCGCAACGATCAAGAAGATGATGTATTCGCGTCCGGATCTGTTGCACCGCATTCTGGATGTCAATGCTCGTGCCGTTACGGCATACCTCAACGCCCAGATTCAGGCGGGCGCTCAGGCCGTTCAGATTTTCGACACTTGGGGCGGCGCTCTGGCCGACGGCTACTTTGAGGAATTCAGTCTGAAGTACATGAAGCAGATCGTCGACGGTCTCATTCGAGAAAACGACGGCGAGAAGGTTCCGGTGATCCTTTTTACCAAGGGAGGCGGTTTGTGGCTCAAGGAAATGGCCGCAACAGGTGCCGACTGCATCGGTCTGGACTGGACGGTGAACCTCACCAAGGCTCGAGCCTGCGTACAGGATACGGTGGCGCTGCAGGGCAACCTTGATCCGGCAGTGCTTTTTGCCGACGAGACTAGCATCCGTCGTGAAGCGCGCCGCGTAATCGACAGCTTCGGCAAGGTCGGCAATGGCGGCCATGTCTTTAACCTTGGCCACGGCATCAACCAGCACACCGATCCTGAAGCAGTTCGTATCCTGGTTGACGAAGTGCACAACTACTCGCGTCAAATGCACGCAGCCTAAGACTCTAGTGGGCAGACTCCCGGCTGCCCCAAGAAGTTGTGGAAAAATCGTTTTCCACAAAGTTATCCACAGCTTTGATCACAGGTTGTGAAGAAAGAAAAGGCCCTCAAAATGAGGGTCTTTCTTTTGATTCTTGTGTGTAACCTGTTGAATTTAAAGGGAATTGATACCATCCTATTGAGACATCCTTGAACCGGTCTAAAGTGGCTTTATCCCCTGTACGGCTTGGGAAAACAAGTGTTTTCCACACAGTTATCCACAGGCCGAAAGCGGTTGTACACACCCTGCAAGAGACTCTTGCCGACTCTTAAAATTCTTGTTGCCTCAAGACTTAATCGGCAATTGATCCATTTTTTTTGCGAACACGTTCTTCATGACTTCTCCACAGTTTGCCAAAGTGATTGTCGACGCTCCGCTGCCGGAGCTGGACTATGCCGTCGGCGACGGAGTACTGCCGCGTGTCGGCGATCGCGTGCTGGTTCCGCTTGGCGCCCGTAAAGTGGTGGGGATCGTGACTGGGCTTGCCGACACAACGGAGGTGCCCGCAGGAAAGATCAAATCCGTCTTGCGCGTCTTCAACGAAGTGAAGCCCTTGCGGGCGGAGTGGCTTAAGACAATGGCTTTTGCGGCGGACTACTATCTGCGCGCGAGGGGCGAAGCGGCTTTGTCCGCTCTGCCGCCTTTTTTTCGGCTGCCTGCTACGCCTGCATATGAAAAGCGGCTTGAGAAGTTGCGCGAACTCAAAACCAAGAAGATTGCCTATGAACCGGCGCCAGTGCTCAACGATGAACAGCAGGCGGCTGCTGACGCTGTGTCGTCAAGCACCGGCTACGCACCGTTTTTGCTCTTCGGCGTGACCGGTTCCGGAAAGACTGAGGTTTACCTGCACATCATCGAAAGCGTGCTGGCCAAGGATCCGCAGGCGCAGGTGATGCTTCTGGTGCCGGAAATCAATCTGACACCGCAGCTTGAAGCCCGCGTGAGGGCACGTTTTGCTCAGGCCACCGTCGTGACGATGCACTCGAGCCTGACGCCGGCACAGAGAGCGCGCAACTGGCTTGCCGTGCACGAAGGTCGGGCACGCATTTTGGTCGGAACGCGCATGGCCGTCTTTGCGAGCTTTCAAAAACTTTCGCTCGTCATCGTCGACGAAGAGCACGACCCGAGCTACAAGGCTGGAGAGGGGATG
>OGNM01000722.1_pt1 | contig 17568 bp, 17 predicted proteins | sample 1573441 | NCBI WGS metagenome assembly OGNM01 (sample SAMEA2581915, study PRJEB24529) | metagenome | biome: Human gut stool | place: China | collected 2011
TGGAGGCCAGTTTCCTTTTGGAGCTAATATAGGATCAATTAAAAATGTTTTTCCACCATAATATAAAAAAATGGTGGCATTTCGTATTTGCTGAAGGTACATGAAAGTGTTCTCCTGTTAAATAATATTCTGTAAGTTATTTTCTATAGATATCCGCTGATAGTAGGTATCTATGATATCCTGTAAAGTAATCGTATTCATTTTTTCTTCGGCAGCCTTTTGAATTTCATTATAAAATCCCTGCAAAGATAACTGAATGTTAATGCCAACGCCACAATCTGGATTGGTATGAGTATCTAAATGAAGCAATGGTTTATCACCTTCAACTGCTTTATAAATATCCAGCAATGTAATCTGATCTGCTGGTTTTGAAAGAGAAGGACGGGCATGTCCGGCTACACTGGTCATAAGTCCGGCTTTTTTTAGTTTTAACATAAGCTGGCGTACAAAGCCGGGATTTGTATGGACACTTTCTGCAATTGAGGCACTGGAGAGGGATTTTTCCTGGTTGATAGCAATCAGAACCATCACATGAACAGTATCACTTAATTTCGTTGAATATTTCATGATAAGAAACTCCTTGTAGTATGATATAATGATCTTGTTTTCACGTTTTTGGGATGAAAATATTTCTGGTTTGTTTAAAACATCCTAAGTTCTCAACAGTTCTTTTTAATGTGTTGATAAACTGTACATTTTTTAATGCTTTGATGATTGTAAATAATATAATTACAACTATAATGGAGATTAAAGGAAAAGTCAACACAGATACTATAAATGCTCACAAAGGAGAACTTATGGAATACAAAAATCAAACAGAAAATCGTGCATTTCAGGAAATGTTTCAGGCAGCAGTAAAACGGCTGCAAAATCGTTCCGGAGAGGATATTGCTGCAAAAAGCGGGGCTGTTTTTCATAGCAGCCGAAATGTGCTTGAAGTACTGAGTTTTTATGAAACGATTGAAATTCAACTCCCTGAGTTTCGTATTAACTCAGACATGGACGAATGGCATTATCTGACATTGCTGCATTATCTGGATATGGCCGATGGAACAGAAGGTTCACAGAAGCTCATTACTTTTGGTAACCTGAAAGATGGATTGATTCGAGGAACCAAGTTTGACCGGACTGCAGAGCAGAAACTGGAAAAGCTTTTGCAGGATAAAGATCCTGAGAAAATTCAGAAAGCATGTAAAAACCTGGGTGCAGAATTCACAGAGACAAAGGCGGATCTGTGTGCTGTTTTTCCAGTTCTGCCAAGATATCCGGTAACTTTAAAGATATGGTTTGCAGATGAAGAATTTCCTGCATCTGGCAAAATATTTCTTCAGGATCATGCCGATCATTATCTGAGTGTAGAAGATGCGGTAACAGTTGGAGAAATTTTGCTGCAAAAATTATCGGAAGCATTTTCTTCTCTCTGATCATGAATCAGAAAACTTTCCAGCCCGGATTTGATAAATTTGTCGATTACTGTCTGAATCTGTTTCCAGTCATTACAGTGATTGCGGAGCATCAGTCTGTTGATGGAAAGGCAGCCATTCATTTGAAAATAAAAAACCGATTCTGCCTGTTCAAAGGTCAGGAGGCTGTGTGACATAAGCCAGGTCACATAGCCTTCTTTTGTATTTTCTGCTATTTTTTCCAGAAGAATAGGGGCAATTGCATCATCCAGAAACAGTGCCCTGTATTGTGATTCCATCTGTATTTTCTGACAGAACGGATAGGAACAGCTTTTTTGATTTAGACAGAATAAATGATCTACAGTTGTTAACATATCCTGAGTCATATCATTAAAAATATCTGATAATACATCATGGATATCGTAGTAATGAAGATAAAAAGTGCCACGGTTGATTTCAGCATTTTTGCAGATCTCTGTAACTGTAATTTTCGTAAAACTTTTCTGCTTTAACAATTCTAAGAACGTATCTTTTATGGTTTGCCTGGTATAGCGGGTACGGCGATCTTGTTTTCTCGTTTTTTCTGACATTATATACTCCTGTATTATTTGGGATCATATGATTCCTCAACAATTTTTCTGATGTGTTGAGTAACCATACAAATCTCACAGATTGATTATTGTAATTTATATAGTAACAACTATAATGAGGTTTAAAGAAAAAGTCAACAGATTGTTCAGAATTTTAGGAGGAAAAACATGGGACATGTAATTGCAGTATCAGGAAAAGGTGGCGTAGGAAAAACAACTCTTTGTGGATTGTTGATCCAGTATTTATGTGAAAGCGGAAAACGTCCGGTCCTGGCAGTGGATGCAGATGCAAATGCAAATTTGAACGAAGTGCTCGGTGTTGAGCCGGAGGTCACACTTGGGGAGCTGAGAGAAGAAATTGAGCGGGCAGGCATAGACCCACGATATCAGATTCCCTCCGGTATGACAAAACAGGCATATCTGGAAATGCGTCTTTCTGATGCGATTGCAGAAGAAGACGATTATGATTTGATGGTAATGGGGCGAACCCAGGGACAGGGCTGCTATTGTTTTGTAAATGGTCTTGTGCAGACCCAGGTTCAGAAACTGCAAAGCCATTATCCATATATTGTGGTTGATAACGAAGCAGGTATGGAACATATCAGCAGAGGAATCCTGCCAATGATGGAAGTTGCCATTCTTGTAAGTGACTGTTCCAGAAGAGGTGTTCAGGCAGCCGGACGTATTGCAAAGCTGATGAAGGAGTTAAACTTTAAACCACAGAAAACTGGATTAATCGTGAATCGTGTTCCAGATGGAAAACTGGATGCCGGAACTCTGGAAGAAATCCGAAATCAGGGACTGGAACTGTTAGGAGTTGTACCACATGATGACCAGGTATATCAGTATGACTGTAATGGAAAGCCGATCATACAGCTTCCGAAAGATTCTCCTGTAAGAAGTGCACTGGGAGAAATTGTAAAGAAGTTAGGATTGTGAGTTGGAGGATTGAAAGTTTGAAGATTGAGTAAACAGAAATATTATCTGATTTGGTATAACCAATTGCAAAGAAAGGAAAATCTTCATGAGAAATCATTGGACAGAAATAGAAAAATATTTAGAAGACCAGAAGATAGCGCAGGAACTGATTGGAGAACTGAGAGATTTTCACATGCGTTATGAGGTAGAGGATCAGGTAAAGGAACGGGTAGAAAAACCGGATATCCTGTTTTATGGGAAAAAGATTCTGGAAATGTCAATAGCAGCGCTTCTTCAGGGAGATAACCTGTTACTTTCCGGTGCGAAAGCTACAGGGAAAAATGTACTATGTGAGACACTGGCATGGATATTCGGAAGACCGGAATACGACATTTCTTTTCATGTAAATACAGACAGTGCCGATCTGATTGGAACGGATACCTTTATAAATAATGAGGTTCGCCTTCGGAAAGGCCCCATCTACCAATGCGCGGAATTTGGAGGATTTGGAATCCTGGACGAAATCAATATGGCAAAAAATGATGCGGTTTCTGTACTGCATGCCACACTGGATCATCGGCGCAGAATCGATATTCCAGGATATAACAGGATTTTACTTCATCCGGCAACACGATTTATCGGCACGATGAATTATGGTTACGCAGGTACCAGAGAGCTAAATGAAGCATTGGTTTCAAGGTTTATGGTAATTGATATGCCTGAAATGGATGAGGATAGTGTCCTTTTTGTATTAAGACAACATTTTCCAGATGGGGAAAAAAGTGCACTGAAAGCTTTTGCAGGACTGTTTCTGGATTTGCAGATCAAAGCTTATCATGGAGAAATCTCAACAAAATCTCTTGACCTGAGAGGACTGGTTTCTGCTGTAAAAGCAACAAAAAGCGGACTTTCTCCAATTGATGCAATCCAGATGGGGATCATAAATAAAAGTTTTGATGTATTTGAAAAAGAGATCGTAGAAGATGTGGTTTCTACCAGAATCCCATCTTCCTGGACCGGAAAAGACATATGGGGGTAAACTTGTATGGAGGATGTCAGATGGCCGGCGGAACAACTGGAAGAACATCGTCTGGAGATCAGCAATCGTATCAGAAATCTTTTTTGGACAGTCAGTGGTGATTATGATATGGAATTTGAACCGGACACAGAAAAATATGTTTATTCAAAACAAACGGTTCTATATGAGGCAGTGAAGCAGGGTGCCTTTGCACGATATTTTGATCAGAAGAAACTTGGCATGTATTTGATGAAAAAATTACATTTTTCTGCTGGAGAAGATATGCTTTTGCCTCTTGCTGGATTATGCATGGATGCTGCAGTGAATCGTTTTATCATTCGAGAACGTTTGGGAACAAAGGAAATCAGAGAACAGGCGTTCAGAGAATTGGAAAAGGCCGAGAAAGAGCAGGTATCAGACAAAGCTGGAACAGACCTGATTCACAGGATTAGGCTTCTGTATATAAGGCATGTTCTGGAGAACACAGACGATGAGGGAATGGATCCACAGGCAGAGATTGCATTGTACAAGATTCTTTCTCTGAAGGATGCGGAAAATACGGAAGATGTCATAAACGTGATAGATGAGATTTATAATCATGTTCTGGATCCCTCTTTTGAAAAAAGGAATGGAAATCTGGAGAAGATTCTGAATTTACCGGATATGGCATTGGCCAATGACGCGTGGCAGGAATGCATGACGGATGAACAGATGGAAGACATCATTCAAAAATATCTTTCTAATATCAAAAAAAAGATGATGAGTCTGGATATCAGAAACCAAAAGAAAAAAAGATTTTATTTCTCTCCGGAAAATGAAGAAGTTCCGGAAAGCTCGGAGAATATAAATCCACAGGCAGTGCGACGGATACGGGAATATGTGGAACTGAATTACGGAAAATCGTATCTAAGTGAATCGGAGCAGGCCAGAGTCAACCGGAAATTTTGTACAGGAATCCACAAAAACTGTATCCTGTATCTTACAGATGGAATTTTACAGAACCCTGTGATAAAAAATAATCAATACCGTTTTTCTCAGCTGCAGTTTGAAAAAAATAAAGCCTATTATGGAAATAATCACTGGATCATCAAAAGAAATATTTCTGTGTTGGCAGAGTCACTGAAACGGGCATTTATAATCCGAAAGGATGATTTTGTCAGCAGATCTGATGCAGGGCAGCTTGTTCCTGAAAGGTTATGGAAAATTGGAAGAACAGACGATGACAAGTTATTTAATAGAAAAAAGAGATCAGAAGATTCTGAGTTTGTAATAGACGTCCTGATTGATTCCAGTGGTTCCCAAGCTGGCAGACAGGCTCAGGTAGCGGCGCAGGGATATATTATCAGTGAAGCATTAAGCCAGGCAGGAATTCCTCATCGGGTGACAGGATACTGTGCTTTCTGGGGATATACAGTACTTCAGAGATTTCGGGATTATGAAGATCCAAGGGAAACAAATGAAAGAATCTTTCAATTTCGGGCATATGCCAATAACAGAGATGGGCTTGCACTGAAAACAGTCTGTTCCTCTCTCATGGAGCGACCGGAAAAAAATAAGATTTTAATCGTATTAAGTGATGGAAAACCCTGTGATATGAGCATACAACGACCAGGAACCCGCCAGCCCAGGATCTATGACGGAGAAGGAGCTGTGAAAGATACTGCATATGAGGTGCGTCGGGCCAGAAATCAGGGAATTTTCGTAATTGGTATTTTTGTAGGGAATGAAGAAGAGCTCTCCGTGGAAAAGAGAATCTATGGAAAAGACTTTGCCTATATTCGTAATATCAGCAATTTTTCCCGTATGGTAGGAACTTTTTTGCGAAGACAAATTGATATGGAATGAAAATGGAGGAATCACTATGGGTAAAATTGAATTTGCCAATTGCCAGGATGTAAGAAATCAGAAAAGGATACAGGAATTAGATTGTCCACACTGTCATGAACCGGGAGGCATTGAAGCCTTTGTGAAAGACGGGATACTTGCAGAGGACGGAGTATGTGATAACTGCGGATATATTCTTCCAGAAGGAACAGAACTGGAGGAAGTGGAGTAAGAAGTATTTAAGGAGATAAGAGATGAAAATAGCAGTTTGTGGAAAAGGTGGATGTGGAAAAAGTACAGTAACCAGTCTTTTGGCTAAGGCTTTAGCCAGACGAGGAAAAGAAATTTTGGTAATTGATTCCGATGAATCTAATTATGGTCTACACCGACAGCTAGGTATGAAGCTTCCCAGAGATTTTACAGACTATTTCGGTGGTAAGCAAAATGTTTTAAATGATATGATGTTATCAAAATTTACTCATCAGTTTTTTGAGGAAACCTGGACTATAGATGATATACCGGAAGATTATTATAGTCTGAAGGACGGTGTAAAACTGATGAGCAGTGGAAAAATTCATCAAGCAAATGAAGGGTGTTCTTGTGCTATGGGAACTGTTATGACTCAATTTATCCAAAATCTCAGGCTTACAGAAGACCAATTTGCGCTAATGGATATGGAGGCTGGTATTGAACACTTTGGACGTGGAATTGATAACGGTGTAGATTTGATATTGATAATCATAGATCCATCCTATGAATCCCTACAGCTTTCCAAAAAAATCGGGGAATTATCGGAAAGTATTCGAAAACCATTTTATTACGTTCTCAATAAAGTAACAAAAGAGAATCAGGAAATGATGTATGAAGCTGTATGGAATTCAAGTCGAGTCGCTGTATCTCTTGGTGCGGATCCTGGTATTATGGGAGAGGGACTGATGGGGAAAGAACTATCAGAAAAACCAGATGCTATTGAAAACTTAACAGAATTTCTACTTTCTATTTAAAGAATGAGGAGATTTACTGTGGATATATTATAAAAGAAAACCAAATCATACAGCTGTAATTTGTAATATTACATCCGCTTGACGCAAGAAAAAAGCAGTGATATACTGAAACAAAAGTTATTTATAAATAATAAAAAACTGGGACTATATTGTGTGATTGAACAGTTACAAAAAATGCAATTCTTGTGGAGGGTATAGGATGATACAGATTGCAATTGTGGAAGATGAAGAAATTTACGTAAAACAATTAACAGAGTATATCCGGAAATATCAAACGGAAAGGGGAAGATCAATAAAGGTTACGGTATTTGGTGATGGAGAAGATATCACTGAGAATTACAGTGGCGGTTTTGACATTATTCTGATGGATATTCAGATGCGGTTCATGGACGGTATGACAGCAGCAGAAAAAATCCGTCAGATGGATCAGAAAGTAATTATTATGTTTATTACAAATATGATTCAATATGCAGTACGTGGATATGAAGTTGATGCAATGGATTATGTAGTAAAACCAGTTGAGTACTTTTCTTTTTCGCAGAAATTGGATAAAGCAGTTGGACGTATGCGCTCTGAGGTTAAAGAATTTCTTACGATTCCGATTGGGGAAGGAGTTGTAAAGATAGATATAGCAGATATCTATTTTATTGAGGGGCAGAGACATAATGTAATTTATCATACTTCGAGAGGAGATTATTGTTCAAGAATTACGATGAAAGAACTCGAAGAAAAACTTGCGGTACATAATTTTTTTCGATGTGCAAAGGGATATCTGGTAAATATGAATCATGTAGAGGGATTTGTTGGTTCTGATTGTGTGATCCATAATGTACATATACCTGTCAGCAGAACCAGAAAAAAAGAATTCATGAATCTGCTTCTGCAAAACCTCAATATGGAATGATTTCATGCGAAATGGAGGATACTATGTTATATCAGGATATTCCAAGAATTTATACGGCAATAGCAGAGTGGGGATCATGTCTGGTTTATCTTTATATCCTAAAAAAAGAAAACATGAAATCTGTACATTTTCTTATAGGCAGTCTTTTCATGTTGGCAATGCAGAGTATTTTTCTGACTTTGACAGGCAGCGTAACTGAAATTTTGTGGATTCCCTGTATGATGATCGCTGCAGGTATGATGTATGGATTTCTTATGGTCGGAGGAAATATGAAGCCTCTGGGAGCGGCTTATTGCTGTGCCCGTGCATTTGTTCTTGCTGAGTTTGCAGCTTCGCTGCAGTGGCAGATGGTATCTATTGTACAGGCATGGGGGAATCAGAGCCTCGGGGTTGAAATTCTGATCACGATGGTTGTTTTTGGAGGCTGCTTTACTATTGATATTTATTTAGAAAAAGATCTTCTGAAGCAGAATTATCTTGAACAGATGACAGTAAAGGAAGTAGTAGCGGCGGCAATCATGGCTGTTGCAATCTTTGCTTTTAGTAATCTGAGCTTTTTAAATGAAAATGCACCATTTGCGAGCAGAGAACGTGCAGATATTTTTTCTATCAGAACACTGATCGATTTTGGAGGAATTGCAATCCTGCATGCTTATCAGAGCAGGATCAGTGAGTATGTTGCCGAGAAAGAACTTTCAGTAATGAACGTGATGCTGAAAAGCCAGTATGATCAATACCGAAATTATCAGGACAGTCTGGATCTCATACAAATGAAATACCATGATCTGAAACACCAGATAACGGGACTTCGTGCGGAATCAGATGAAGAGAAACGAAAAAAATGGATTGATTCCATGGAAAAGGAAATCGCTGCTTTTGAGAATATAAGCAGAACGGGGAATCAGGTACTTGATACGATTTTGGCAGCTAAGATTTTCCATTGTCGAAAAAATCATATACAGATTACCTGTGTGGCAGATGGAAAATTATTGGATCATATGCATGTAACAGATATATGTTCTATATTTGGAAATGCTTTGGATAATGCGATTGAACATGTAATTTTAATTCCAGATCCGGAAAAAAGACTGATCCATCTGACAGTATCCGCTCAAAAAGGATTTGTGTTCATCAAGATAGAGAATTATTGTGAAGCAGAAATTTCCAAAAATGAAGAGGATCTGATTACAACAACAAAAAAGGATAGTAAAAACCATGGTTTTGGATTGAAGAGTATTCGTAAAGCTGTAGAAAAATATGATGGTTCTGTAGTATTTGGAGTACAGCAGAACTGGTTTGAATTAAAGATTCTTTTACCCAGAGTATTGTAATGCTCTGGGTATTTTTGTTGCCAAGCATACGACAAAAAGGTCCGGTGGACCTTTTTAGTATTTTGTGCCATATTTGCTGCATCTTGTGCCAAAAACGGCACGAAATAATAACCATGTTATAGTAATGCCAACAGGAAATGATACCTGAAAAAGACGAGAGAGTCAAAGGAGGAAAAAAGAGAATGATCAGTGTTGAAATGGAAGATGTTCTGGCGGTATTACAATTATGCAAACCATATATTATCGGTATTATTGCTGCACTTGTAATTGGAATCGTAATTATGATCGCATGCCGCAGGATGTCCAGGGGCAAAAGATTTCTGATAAGAGGAGAAGCTGCGATCGCAATGGTTCTTGCAGTTGTTGTCTGCGTGAATATGATCTGTTTTGGACCAATGGCTACGTTGATTGGACTGGCAACGGGAAATGGAACTTTAAGCGATGAAACAAATGAAGAAGCTGCGGAAGTAGCAGAAGAAATTATGGAAGACGGAATTGTTCTTCTGAAGAATGAAAGCCTGCTTCCTTTAAATGAAACAAAAAAACTGAATATTTTTGGCTGGGAATCTATTAATCCGGCTTACGGAGGAGCTGGTTCCGGTGGAATTAATGATCTGTATGATATTGTCAGTCTGAATCAGGGACTTGAAAATGCCGGATTTTCTATTAACCAGGAACTGGTTGATTTTTATAACAATTATGGTGCAGATAATCCGGAAATGTCTATCCAGAAACAGAGCTGGACATTACCGGAGCCACCTGTAGATACTTACAGTGATGAGCTTATTAAAAGTGCGAAAGAGTATTCTGATGTGGCAGTTGTGGTTCTTTCCAGAAAAGCAGGTGAAGGTCATAATGATATTCCTATGGATGTAAAAAAAGCAGCATATGATAATAATTCAGATGAATATGATGATTTTCCTGAGGGAGAGCATTATTTACAGCTTTCACAAACTGAGAGAGATATGGTGGATATGGTTTGCTCAAACTTTGATAATGTGATTGTGATTTATAATGGAGCAAATCAGTTTGAACTTGGTTTCGCAGATGAATATCCTCAGATTAAATCTGTTGTATGGTGCCCCGGAACGGGAAATGTGGGATTTAATGCACTTGGTAAAGTATTTTCAGGTGAAGTCAATCCTTCCGGAAAAACACCGGATACATTTATTTATGATATGACGACTGCTCCGTGGTGGAATAATGCAGAAAAAACGGAGTATACAAATCTGGCAGATATGGCTGTTGAAGGAATGAACGCAGGAACTGCGCAGGTGTATGCTCCGGCATTTACCAATTATGTGGAAGGTATTTATGTAGGATACAAGTACTATGAAACAGCTGCACAGGAAGGTGCGATTGATTACGATAAGACTGTACAGTATCCATTTGGATATGGTCTGAGTTACACGGAATTTGAACAGAAAATGGGTGAACTGGAGGAAAAAGACGGACAGATTTCTGTAGATGTAGAAGTAACCAACACAGGAGATGTTGCCGGAAAAGATGTAGTAGAAGTGTATTATAAACCGCCATATACAAATGGGGGAATTGAGAAATCTTCTGCAAATCTGATCGAGTTTGCAAAAACAGATCTGCTTCAGCCGGGAGAATCTCAGACTGTTACAGTTACATTCAGTATAGAAGATATGGCCTCTTATGATGAGAATAATGCAAAAGCGTATGTTCTTGAAAAAGGCGATTATGTGATTTCTATCAACAGCGATTCACATACTGCGCTGGATCAGAAAACTTATACTGCAGATAAAGATGTAGTATATAAGGGAGAAAATAAAAGAGCATCAGATGATACTGCAGCAACAAATGTATTTGAAGATGCAAAAGGCGATGTGACATATTTATCACGAGCAGATCATTTTGCAAATTATGAAGAGGCTACAGCAGCGCCGGCATCTGCAGAGCTGGGTGAGCCATATGTTTCTGAATATCATCTGAACAGCAACTTTGATAAGACTACATATCTCAATGATGAGGATGTAATGCCGACAACGGGAGCAGATAATGGACTTACATTAGCTGATATGCGTGATGCTGATTATGACGATCCTCGTTGGGAAAAACTTCTGGATCAGCTTACTGTTGATGAAATGGCAAATATGATTGCAATGGCTGGTTATCAGACAGCAGCCATGGATTCTGTGGGAAAAGTGGCTACACTTGATTTCGATGGACCAGCAGCAATTAATAACAACTTTACAGGAGTTGGTTCTATTGGATTTCCAATTGAAGTTGTGGTTGCTTCCACATGGAATAAGGAACTTGCACAGGCCTGGGGTGAATGCATGGGCAAGATCAGTCAGGAAATGGGTGCAGAGGGCTGGTATGCACCAGGTATGAATACTCATAGAACCGCATTTGGAGCAAGAAACTATGAATACTTTTCAGAAGATGGAGTTCTTGCAGGAAATATGGGAGCAAAAGCAGTAGAAGGAGCAAGAAAATATGGAGTTTATTCTTATATCAAACATTTTGCTCTGTATGAAGGAAATGCAAAGATGGTAAGTGTCTGGTCAAATGAGCAGGCAATCCGTGAAATCTATCTGAAACCATTTGAGATTTCTGTAAAACAGGGAGGTGCAAATGCGGTTATGGTTTCTTGGAGTTTTCTCGGAGATAAATGGACTGGAGAATGCAGTAATCTTATGAACACAGTTCTCAGAGATGAATGGGGCTTCAGGGGAATGGCGCTTACAGACTTCTTCCGAAACAATGGTCATGGATTTATGAATGCAGATGCAGCTTTGGCGAATGGGGTAGATGCAATGCTGTCCACATTCAACGGAGAAGAGAACAATGTAGCCAATCCGGAACATCCAACATCTGTACTTCAGATGAGAAATGCCTGCAAAAATGTCATGTATACAGTTGTAAGCAGCTGGGCTTATGATGGAGAACACGAAGAAACAGGTATGGAAAACTGGAAAAAAGCAGGAATTGGTATCGACATTGTAATAGCACTTTTCATGGCAGGAATGGAAGTACTGGTAATCAGAGAATATAAGAAAAGAAAGAATGCTGAATAAGGATGAAAGTGGGATGGAAAACAGTTATGAAACAGCAAAAATTGGTTGAAAAGATGACAATAGAAGAAAAGGCAGCGATACTCAGTGGAAAAACTGTCTGGCAGACCAGAGAAATTGACAGGCTTTCCATCCCGTCCATCTTTCTTTCAGATGGACCGCATGGAATCAGAAAACAGGCAGGAGCAGGAGACCATCTGGGACTGAATGCATCCTTGAATGCAACTTGTTTTCCCACAGCAGCGACGATAGCAAACAGCTGGAATCAGGATCTGGGGGAAGAGATTGGACAGGCTCTTGGAGAGGAAGCAGCAAGTATGGATGTAAATATCCTGCTTGGTCCGGGATTAAATATTAAAAGAAGCCCATTATGTGGAAGAAATTTTGAATATTTTTCAGAAGATCCATATCTTTCCGGGAAGATGGCAGCGTCATATATTCGTGGAATACAGAGTAAAGGCGTTTATGCCTGCCCGAAGCATCTGGCGGTTAACAGTCAGGAACTTCGGAGAATGGCAATGGACGCAGTTGTTGACGAACGGACATTAAGAGAAATTTATTTGACCGGTTTTGAGATAGCTGTTAAAGAAGGACACGCAAAAGCAATCATGAGCAGTTACAACCAGATTAATGGGATTTATGCTAATGAGGACAAACATCTTTTGACAGATATCCTGCGCAAAGACTGGGGATTTGATGGAATTGTAGTAACAGACTGGGGCGGAAGCAATGACCATGTGAAAGGTGTTGCTGCCGGCTCAAATCTGGAGATGCCGTCCTGTGGGTACGATTCTGCAAGAGAAGTGATTGCTGCTGTCCGAAATGGAAAGCTGAAGGAAGCTGATTTGGATGAAAGAGTTGGAGAACTGGTGGATGCAGTGATGGAACTGACATCAGGGAAGAAGCTTTCAGATAAAAACTTTGACAGAAATGCACATCATCAACTGGCAAGGAAAGCAGCAGCAGAAAGCATGATTCTTCTGAAAAATGAAAAACAGATTCTTCCGCTGGATACCAAAAAATCCATCGCTGTTATTGGAGATTTTGCTTTTTCACCCAGATATCAGGGGGCAGGATCTTCTATGGTCAATCCAACAAAAGTAGAAGATATGTCATCGATTTTGCAACAATATGATCTGAATATTCTGGGAATGACAAGAGGCTATCATAGAAATGGAGATGTAGATGAGAATGATAGAAAGTTTGCATTAAATTTGGCTATGAATGCGGATATTGTGATTTTCTGCTTTGGTCTTGATGAGATCAGTGAATCAGAAGGACTGGATAGAACCCATATGCGTATTCCGCAGGACCAGATCGATCTTCTGCAGGATATCAGTAAAGTGAATGAAAATATTATTGGAATATTGAGTGCAGGATCTGCGATAGAAATGCCATGGCACACCTGCTGCAAAGCGATTTTGCATGGCTATCTGAATGGACAGGCAGGCGCTTCTGCAACATTGGATATTCTGACCGGAAAAGTGAATCCATCAGGAAGACTGGCAGAAACATATCCCATATCTTATGAACAGACACCGGCATTCCGATATTATCCAAGTAATGAGAAAACATCGGAATACCGCGAGAGTGTTTATGTGGGATATCGCTATTATGATACTTCAAAAGTCCGGGTGCAATACCCATTTGGCTTTGGGCTTTCCTATACAGAATTTACATATTCTGATCTTATCATAGAAGAGGATGGAATCAAAGTTTCGGTTACCAATACAGGTGACAGAGACGGTGCTGAGGTTGTTCAGATGTATGTAGGACTTCCTAATGCAATCGTGTTCCGACCGGAAAAAGAACTGAAAGGTTTTGCAAAAGTTTATCTAAAGGCAGGAGAAAGCAGACAGGTCAGAATTCCCTTTGATGATAAGACATTCCGTTATTGGAATATAAAAACAGGACAGTGGGAAATAGAAACAGGAACTTATCAGATTATGGTAGGAGCCAGTGTTGCAGATATTCGTTTAACAGGTATGACTGAGAGAACAGGAAATAGTAAAGGGTATCCGTATAATCCGGCAAAAATGCCTTACTATTATACAGGAATCGTGCAGAAAATATCAGATGAGGAATTTCGTGAACTTCTTGGCCATGAGATACCGAACGGAAGCTGGAGTGGAAATCTGGGAATCAATGATGCAATCTGTCAGATGTATTATGCAAAAAGCCGACTTGCAAGACTGATATATAGATGTCTCACAAAAATGAAAAAGAAGAGTGAGGCACAGGGAAAGCCGGATCTGAATATTCTTTTTATTTACAATATGCCGTTTCGGGGGATTGCCAAGATGACCGGCGGGGCAGTCAGTATGGAAATGGTATATGGAATTGTCGATGCTGTGAATGGCCACTTTATGCTTGGGGTAAAAAAAATAATTGGCGGATATTTCAGAAACAGAAGAAATAATAAGAAATATGAAAAATTATTAAAAGGAGCCGGAGGAAAGTGCAGATGAATCATATAAAAAATATATGGAAATGTTTTGAAGAGAAACATGCTACTTTTGCAAAATGGCTTTATCAGATATTCTATTTTGTTATATTCAGTATGGGCGTGACAGTATTCCAGTATCTTGTATTTACATTTTTACCAGGGATTTTGGGAATTGGTCTGGCTGGTACAGAATTTATGTGGCCAAAGGTTTCCGTGAATCTGTTTGGAGTAAAATTTACATGGAGTTTGCTGGGGTATAATGTATTGCGTGATGCAACGGGGAATATACTGATCGGTGGTGGACTTGGCTATTTTATCAGTTATGAACTGGGGTCATTTCTTGCACAGTGCATCAATTTTCCACTTCAGAGAAATATTACTTTTAAAAGCCATGGAAATCCTGTATATCAGGCAATCTGGTATTTTGTTGCATGGGTGGTAATTTCACTGATTTGTAATGGATTTAATAATCTGTGGATGCCAGTTGCATCTGCATATGTGGCACCGGCAGTCTATAACATGCTTGTGACAATTATTACAGGTGGAGTTTCCATGGTGATTTTTTTCTTTGTGTTTAAAATTATTTTCCCAGAGGGGAAGGCTGAATAGAAGAAAAATAGCAAGTATGCCTGAAGTCTAATAATAAAAGAGATGAGGACAGGATGTGTTTATTTGAAACATCTAAGGAATTAATCACAGAGATTTATAAGTAATTTATTATTATTTGGAGCCAGCTATTACAGTGTTAGCTGGCTCTGATTGCGATGTAATTAATAATATAACAATTGTCCTTTCTGAGCGAAATCTTTATTGGAACGATCCAATTGCAATCAATCAGAAAGAGCCATTTTCAGAATTTACAATTTTTTCAAACAATTCTAATTCGCTATTTGCTTCTTCATAGTTTCACGGGTACCCATGGAAAGAACTTAAAACTGAAAAATAGTAAAGTTTTCTGGTTGGTAATAAATCCCGAAATTCCGCTGTTTTTATTATAATACAAAACATCATTTCTGTCAAGATTGCAGCCTTTACATTTCCAAAAAGTTGTGCTAAAATTGGAACACACTTGAAAAAAACCTGCAAAAGGTTCAGACAAGTGCAATTCAACAACAGAAAGGAATCAATATCATGCGTGTAATTAGTAATGAGGTTTTAGCTGTCGAAAATGGCACTTATTCAGCGAAGATTGTGACAGTGTTCGACTACGGAGAAGACAAAGTTTGTATGAAGTTTCAAATGGAAGATGGAACCATATTGGTTAAGTTCTTCAGCAGCAAGGAACTGGGGTCTTATCCATGGTCGAATGTGTTTCGGGCACTCAATGCAGACAACACAGATGCTCTGCTGAATCGGTCAGTTGAGATTACAGTTTCCAACAATGTTTCTAAGAAAACTGAAAAGCATTTTTGCAACATCAAAAAGGTTCAACTTTTGCAGTCGTAATTTTGGGAGGAGGACATATGGAATACGAAAAAGATTGCAGCCTTACAGATGAGGTTGTTCCTGTAGATTTCACCATCTGCATGAATGAACAGGCTGTGATTTCGGTGTCGGAGTACACACGCTTAAAGTGCAAATCGAGAGAATACAACGTTGGAAATGGCAAGAATATGTGTACCTTTGATTTGGTACACACCTCGGCTGGAATGGTTGACATTGGAATTGGAACGTCTGAACCATTTGCCAGATGGATTGCGGATTCCTTTACTGTTCGAGCGGTTGTCGTGGATGCAAAGAATCGCCATTATGCGGAAATTGAAAAAGACGAGAAATGCGTTCGCATTCCGTTCGAGAACCTATTGCCCGAAAAAATCTGTTCGACATTGTTTAGCAACGGCATTGCGGTATGCAGGACAAACAACGCACATAAAGCATTGTCGCTACATCTGCAACATCTTTTTCGTAACTTTGCGGTACAGGATGCAAGTCAGACATTGGGATGGAAATACAAGAATCAGGTTTTGACATGGGATGCATCTAAAACGCTATTGCAGCATCTTTCGGAGCCTTCTTTGGAAGCATACCTTTCCAAATTGAATGCGTTGGTACAGGATGTGGCAGCATTGCAATTTGCACATTTCTATGTCTGTTAGAGTGAGAAAAACAAATTGACTTTTAGCGACAATAATGGTATAATAAAAAAATAGAATAAAAGTAGTGAAAGGAAATACAGGATAAAATGATGAGCAAAGTGATTTATGAGTTTCACATTAAAAAATATACTGTATTAAAACTTGATGAAATGCCAAAAAAATCCTATCACAAATTTTTGATTGACGGAAACGAGTACAAACCCGTACCCATCTATGATGCGAAAAATTGTATTGCAATTGAAAGTGATAAAAGATTTATCGGAAAAGTTATTGAGTTTATTTAATTAAAAAGAATTTATAAGGATGTTTAAATGAAAAGTAATAAATTTGATGCCTTTATGGAGCTTGTTCAAAAAGAAGCACGAAAAAAGAATTCCCGATTTTTTATTAGCAGTGGCGAGGGGCATGACCTTATAACAGAAACGGTAGAAGGAGAAGATCTATTTGGCTGGTTAATCCCAATGGATAGAACTACAGAATTCATCTCTGAAAAATCTGGAAATCATTTCTGTGAAGAAAAGTGGGAACGATTTGAGATTTTTGCGATCTGGAAGCTCGAAAATGGAATAGTATCCGTTCATTTTCAGGAATTTTAAATATATTTATGGCTGGTAATAAAATGTTTAATTTATTTGAAAAAGTTTTAATAAAAGAAAGAAACCTTCCTGGGACAATTGTAGATATTACAACGATAAATGGAAGAAAAGTAATCACAGTGGAAAGCGATATAGAGGGAAAACAAGAAAATGGTTATGGTGATCGATTTCCTTTATTTGAATGCTGCGAAAATGAATTGCAGCAATTAATTACAAATAAAGAGTAAAAATAGTATAAAGACAATTTAAAATAGAAACAGATTATTTTTCGAAAAACTAATATACTCTAATATGCATTATTATATATAAAAACAAAGAGTAAAAATATTTTTATTTTAAATATATTGTATAGACGAACTGACTTTGCAATTCAAGCAGAGTCAGTTTTCTTATTACA
>OGNM01000724.1_pt1 | contig 17535 bp, 23 predicted proteins | sample 1573441 | NCBI WGS metagenome assembly OGNM01 (sample SAMEA2581915, study PRJEB24529) | metagenome | biome: Human gut stool | place: China | collected 2011
AAATTAGTTTCACATAAGGGTTGAACTCAAACGGGTCTTGACTTTTCTTTTCAACCTGAATCCTTCCCCCGTCAGTGATCTTCTTGAAAAGGGATGCATCCGGGACAAATTCATCAGATATATCATCACCAATATTTGCCAATTTTCCAAACAGTGATGCCTTGCTGAATCTGTCCCCCAAGTTCTTCAAATCCAATGATGCAACATTATGTTCACCAAGCAGCACCGTCAGGACTTTCAGAAATGTACTTTTACCGTTTGACTTGTCACCTGTCAGGATGAACGCCTTGTTGAAGGTGTTTGCTCTGTAAAAGCAGTAACCAATACATTCTTCCAACAATGCCCTGATCGCTGCATCACCACACGCTAACTTGTTCAGTGTACTGTCTGCCAGTTCAGAATATGCATCCGGCTTGTAGTCCCAAGGAATCTTGTTAGTAATAACAATGTCCGTGCTGAATGGTTTCAGTTCCCCGGTCACAAGGTCATATACCCCGTTGTTGAAAGCAATCAGGTTTGCATCTGACTGTTCTTTTTCATCAACAATCAATTCCATGTAATCAAGGACTTCCCGGCGTTGCATCTTTTTCAGGTTTGGGATGTGCTGAATCATGTTTGATTCAATTTCTTTGTACCCATTGGAATACACACCGTCTTTGTATATATGCAACTGACCGTTGATTTTGATAACGTGTGCCGTGTTCTTCATAAACACTGCAAACTTGTCAAACAGGAATGTGCTGCCAAGGAAAAAAACAGGTTTCTGAAAAGCATCATCACGCAAGATCACTTCCAGTTCATCATCTGACAGCGGTTGTTTCAGAACAAACTTGTTCAGGATGCGGATGCACTCACGGGTTTCTTCAACCGTGAAATCATTTGCAGTCAGGGTCAGGATGTAATTGAAAAGTGCCTGATTCCTTCCGTCCCCGGCATCCATATCAACAAAGTCTGCGGTTGCCTTGACCGGGAACAACCACTTGGGAACTTCCTGATACTTTCCACCTTCTTCAATGTCCCATTCACAAAACCTTTCTTCACCGTCAATCTTGATAACCTCATAGGATAACTTACTGCCGACTTTTATATCAGCAGTAAGACCAACCGCCAACTGAACGTGTGTCCTGTTCCTTGAAATGGTGTGATTCTTGAAAAGAAAGTGTTTTCCCCTACTGGTACAAAGGACTTTACAGTCAAGTTGCAGTTCTTCCACAATGTTCATCAGAATTTCAGATTGGTCAGAATCATCAATGTCAATAAGGATGGTGTCATCAGCCAAAACCCCGCCGAACCCGTTCAGGTTTTTCACTTCATCATAGGTTTTCCATGTGGTTCTGTTTTTCAGTTTTTCAATGCTTGCCTTGCCTTTGGTTTCAACATAACCTTTGTAAAGCATCTTTTATCACCTACCTTATGTGATGTTTTCTAACACCTTTTTATAAAAATCCTTATTCCTGATGTTACGGTCAAAAGACTGCTGCCTTGATCGCAACAAAAATTTCAACTCTTTTAGTTCTTTCTTCTGTTCCTTCAATGTGTTTCTTGGTTCTTTTAGGCATTCCCTGTACTTTTTTACATCAGCATTGCGATCCTTCCAAACTTTTGTGTTCTTCCTGTGTGAATCCCGGAGAAGCTGCGAGTTTTTAACACCCGTCTGAATCTGTGAAATACAGTGCTTTGTCTGCCTGATCTGCTGTTCTGCATACTTGACCTTTTGCGTGTACCCTTCAATGTAAATGCTGTGTTCCTTTTGAACCTGTTCAAATTGTTCAGCCTGTTTCTGAACAAATTCTTTAATCTGCTGTTCACATTCCGGGGTGAAACTGCTTCTGATAAGTTTCAGCAGTTTCCTGACCTTGGTGATGCTGCGAATATTCAAAAATTCTTCAAGATGAACAGTCATTGAACCATTTTCATATCTGATTTCTAAATCCATGAAAAACCTTCCTTCCCGGTGTTACGCTACAACACCAAATTGTTTCAAGCGTTTCTTCGCTAAATCTATGTACCACTGCCTATCAAGTTCAGGCGGTGTTTTTACCCCAACAACTGAATCATTGAAAATGAAACAGTGGTCAGGTGTATTACCGAATTTTTCACCCTTTGCTTTCACCTGTTTGCGTTTCAGCAGTCTGCCGTCCTTCTGATCGTTGGATGCAAATACACGGTATGACTTATAGGTGTATCTGTCCTTGTCCAGGTATTCATATACTGTCTTGATGACCCTTTTGCCTGTATGACTAATGACCGGGTTGCAATGCTCATGTTCCACCCAATCATACTTGTCTGATAACTTGACAATCTTCTGAAACATAATCAGGTCATCACACTGGTTGATAGTCTGTTCAACTGGTACTTTCTTGACCATGTAGTCAACCAGTGCTTTATTCAGAATGGGCAAGTCATTGTCAACTGCTGAAAGTTCCTTCACATACGCACCGATTCTTTCAACACCACCGTCAACACCCACCCAAAGGTAATTGTTCACATCCTTCTGATAGATTTCACTTATATTATCCAGTTCAAGAAGTATTGAACACTGTTCAGTTGAACAACGCTGCTCCCATTCCCAACATATATCATCAACCATTTCAAAGGCTTCATCTGTATCAGGAATCCAAATAATAAGACCGTCCGTGTTGGACTGAATCAATTCAAATCCTGGTACAACTTCCAAGTGTTCAATCAGGTCAAGTAACATCAACTGACCATTGATGCACATACAGTTGTTGTTCCTTGGGTCATACGCTGCGTTGGTTTCATCCTTCATTGCACCTGACAGGGCGTTCAGCATCTTTTTATATGGCAACTGTGCTTTCTTCCACCGCTTGACTTCTTTCTTATTCCCGGCATTTTTTGCAGCAATCTGTTTTTCCTTCATTGCCTTACGGGTGTTATACACAAGCGGGTAATTATCATTGGTTGCTGCTCTTGTTACCAGCCCCCAAGCAATCAACATTGACGGATAATAATTATTCACATCAACGTGCAGCAGTTGCCCGGTTTTATGTATTGGTTCAGCAGTTGCCCCGTGTACCCCACCAAAACCGAATGAATGGGGAATACCCGCAACTACTGTTTCAAGACCCTGTTCTTTGTACCAAGTACGTTTTGAGTATTTATCCATGTGTGCCAAGTCCATTGACAAGGCTTCCTGTCTTTTCTGTTCAAACCAGTCCTGAACATATTTATATTTTTTCAATCGTAAGCACGGCAAGAAGTAGAAATCAAATTCATCATCAAATGATCTGCGGGTACATCCAAGCACTTTTGCAGTGATTCTTGCTTCACTATTTCCTATATCTGACAGGTTCACAATGTCCGGGAACGCCTGAACAATACCGTGCATTGCGTTAAATTCATCTATTTTTTCAAGGAATACTTTGATTGTTTCTTCCACATCATGCCGACAGTAGAACACTGTCATTTCAATTTCTTCCTTGGTCAATTTCCTGTTTATTCTAAAATCAACATCCGTTTCCTTGATATTGCTGCCAAGAAAACCTTCCAATGTTTTCAAACCAACCGGGGGGTTCGGCATAACATCATAGTTAATCATTGGAATTTTGTTGAACGCTGATGAAAATTGCCACCCTTCCTTTTTTTCAACAATTATCCAGTCATTTATTCTTTTGGGGTTCATTCCCAACAGAATACCTTTCATAATGTACTGGTCATAGTGGCGGTTGTTATAACCTACCCATATATCCTTGCTATTCGCTTCATATAAGGCTTTTAATTCATCAGGGTTATTGATTATCACATATTCTTTTTTCTTGGTCACATCAATGAAAACGGCAAGCCAATCTTCCTTGAAAACCTCAAAGTCATAAAATATCACTACATTCACCCTTTCTGAAAATAGCGGTGGAAGATGTGACCCCGCCACCGCCTGATAATTTCATTTTGTAGACAATTTATCTACTTTTCAAGTAAAATTTTTTAGCAGTCAAAAACTTCCTTGATTGTGATAGGGTTGAAAGCATTTGCCTTATAATCAACCTCAACTTCAATCGCACCCTGAATGGACTGGAACACATCAAGAATCTGATCTGCAAAATCTGCATAGTTCACAAATTCAACAGGTGTGTCATCTTCTGCAATCAGTTTGTTCACCCAAGTGCATACAGACTTGATTGCCTGTCCGTCCGTCCACTTTGCGGAACTGTTGCCGGAAATAACACGGTTGAAGAAGATCATGCGGTTTGCCTGTTCACCTTCCTTGATCTTTGCCTGAACTGCAAACATCAACTTATCCTGTGCCTTGGTCAACTTAATTTCCATCTTCTCAATACCAATGATATATGTACCATCCGGCACATCAGCAAAATCATTGTCAGGTGCGTTCTGCACCTCATTCTGTAATTCCTGTAAATCAACCTTTTCATCAAATGCACTGAAATCAATAGCCATAATTTTTCACCTTTTAACCTTTCTTATTTGCTTAATACTAACTTTAACAACTCAAACGCCTGAACCTCATTGAACCCGGCTTTTACATAGGAATCATAGATTTTCTTTGCAGCAGCTGCACCATCTTCCGGCGGTACATCCTGTTTAGGTGCTGCCGGGTTCGGCTTCTTCATTGAACGGCTACCCGCTGTGTTCATTCCTTCTGTGATTGCTGATGCAAGGATTGCACCAAACAGTTCATCAGGTAAACCAAAAGGATTGTTCATGTTCTTTTACCTCACTTTCTTAGCGTGTTTTTCTTACTCTGCGGGTTCTGCCAGTCGACTGTTCATCTACTGCCGGGGTTTCATCCGCTGTTGTATCTGCATTATCAGGCTGTGCCTGTGCTGCACTTCTTCTTGTGCGTCTTCCCTTCTCCGGCGGGTTCATTGCCCCGTCAATAGGGTTTTCCGGCTTAGGGTTGTCTGCCTGTGCTAAACGCTTCACACCTTCACCAAATTCTTCCTTGCTGATGACCTTCATAACCTCAACACCGCCAACAATCAGGTCAACCGTGTCACCCTTGTGTTTCATCACATAGTTATCATCAGCCGGAACATAGAAGTATGTGTCTGCATCCAGTGTGACAGATTCAGAATCAGTATTTGTTGTACCGTCCTGAACAGGTTCAGACTGTTCAGCAGACTTTCTTTCCTTGCGGGTTCTTCTTGGTGGTGTTTCAAGTTCCGGCTGCGGTACAGAATCCGCTGCTGCACACGCTTCATCCCACGGGATTTCTTCACGCCCATCAGCAACCGCATCAATAGCCTTGTCACGCTCTGCCATATAATCAGCCATTTTCTGATTATTTTCAGCCACCACTTTATCATGTGTCTTGCGGGCGGTTCTGCCTGTCTTTGGTGCTGCATCTTCTGTTGTGGTAGGTGGTGTTGCTGTGGATGCAGTCTTTTTTCCACCCCTTGCCCGTCTGCCGTTTGCATCCGGCTTTTCAAGATCGGATGCAGCCTGTGCATCAGCCTGACCCATTTCTGCATCTGTCTTATACTCACCGACTTCATAGAAGTTGCGGATTTTATCAGCTACATAATTCAGATCATTGTCAATGGCGTATGCTGGGAACATCCCCATAGGTGACTTCACGGTGTCCTTGCCACTGTTCTGTGTGTAGAAGTAGTATTTTCCTTCATTCACACCTGTTCTAAGTACAATGGTGAAAAGTCCTTCAATGGTGATCTTCTCACGAAGTAACTTTCCGATCAGCTTAATAGTAGTAACACCATTTTCAAGTGTTTCTGTGTGGGTCATATAAGCAACCACCACATCATCAGGAAGTTCCTTACATACCTCAATGATTTCAAAGTAGTTTGCACCAAAATCATTCCACTTGTCCCAACCGTTTTCCTTGATACGGTTCATGTACGGAACTGAAAGAATATACTGGAAGTCATCAACAACAATCAGCTTCTTTCCGGCTGCTACCTGTTCTTTCATAAACTTGCAAATCTTGCGTGATTCAACCTCACTGTTAATCATTGTGAACTTACCCTTGAACGGTAACGGCTTACCAACCGGGTTCACAACGGCAGTTGTTGCCGGATCGCAATTTCTCATACTGGTACTTTTTCCTGTACCTGATTCACCCATAATCAAAAGCATCTGTGCCATATTATTTCACCTGTCCTTTCTTCTCCTGAATAACTGTTTTATTCTTGATGATCTTTTTCACACGGCTGTTAGTACCAAATAATTTGATTGCAAGTGCAGCGGTGAAAGCATTGTATTCATTAGGTTCTTCATTTTTCGCACACTTAACAACTGTTTTCGTTCCATCTTTCCAAAATACAACTGTTGCATTTTTAGATTTTAAGATACGATCAGGTTCTAAAAATTCATTCTTTTTATAGCGATTATCAAAATGTGATCTAACCGACTTATGTGTGTTTGGCGTTGGTATACCTAACCCAAACATAGGTAAATCATATCTTGGGTATTGAAATGCTGATGTACCGTATACTTCATTCATGGATTTCTTAAATGATTCAGTCAACTGCGGGTTATCATATTTGTACTCTGCCATTATTCTTCACTCCCTTCATCTGTGCTGCCTTCTGTTACTCTGCTTGACCATAAATCAGCATAGTGCAAAATCAGGTACAGCGGTGTTTCATTTCCCTTCACCGCATAGTTTGCTGATTCATACAGACCATCATGGTATCTGATCGCAAATTCTTCATCTTCCGTCAGGTCAATGAAAAGTGTTGCTAACTTGATACTGCGTGTTGCATGATCAAGCGGAAGAAGTGCCGGATTACGTTTGAACGGTTTGGCTTCTGATGCCTTGCCTGACTTCAAAATGTTAGGTACATACATCTGCTTTCCATAATCACCGCACTTGCCAAGGTCATGTAATGCTGTTGCAATGATGACTGAATCACGGATTTCTGCATACTTGACCTTTCCAAGAAGTGCATAACCAATGTTTTCTGCTGCCATCATTACATTTCTGCTGTGATGAACAAGACCGAACTGACAAGCAAGGTGATTTCCACCGCTGCAAGGTGCTTCAAAGAATCCGATTTCTTCCATGTAGGCAATCAGATCTTCCATTCCCTCACGCTCGGTTGAAAGTAAGTGGTCAACCACATACTTCTTATTGTCAAGTTCCTTCTTGTTGTCCTCTGTCATCTGTTCAACTGTGTCCTGACCCTGTTCAGTTGTTTCCTGTGTTACTTCTGCGGTATTTTCAACCGCTGCATCTGCTTTCTTTTTTGCTGCCATGCTCTTTCACTCCTTTAATTATTTTTTATGTGATTCCATTCTGTCAGGAATGGATAGACACCGTATAAATTGGCGGGTAATTCACCCAGTTCAAGGTGTTCAATAAATCCCTTGAATTGTTCATAGTCCTTTGGATATAACAGGATGCCGACACCGCCCGCCTTTTCAATCTGCCTAAGATTGTATAACTGTAAGTCTGACGGTTTACCTTTTGGTGCTTTCAGTTCAATTCCTAAAAACCACCCGTTGAAGCAAACCAACAGGTCAGGAACACCGCTTTTTGTATAAGCTGCACCGCCCCAGTATTTCAATACCCAAGCACCCTTGTCCTTCAGGAACTTCTTGACCTTATTTTCAAAGTTTTTTTCTGCTGCCATGTTTTCATTCTCCATACAAAAATCTGTGTCGTCTGCGTTGTATTGCTCTTACTGAACGCCCCAACATTTTACTAAGTTCTGTGTCTGATATTTCATGCTTCATAACAAGTTCAGTTTCTTCATCAGTCCAGTATTTCCTTTTATTGGGTGCATCCTGTGTTTTATGGTAATATCTCTTTTGCTGTTCACGCTTTGTCTTTTTGTACTTTTCCATATTTCTGTAATCAGATTTTCTAAGTATTTCAATCACCGCCCAACTGTTCATTGAATCGCATCTGATAGTTCAGAATCTTTTCTGTATAGTCTGTGGAATAGATGCCCTTTTCCCATAACCGGGTAGCACCATCTTCACCCATGTTGTACGCCATCAAGACCATATTGGTATCTTGATACCGTTCGAACAATTTCCTAAGTACGAACACACCCGCCCTGATGTTTTGGTATGGGTCTGTGAAATCCGTAATTCCAAGGGTATCAGTCAACCACTGGTGATTCATTTCATTGATCTGCATATAACCATAATCGTGTGTTGTACTGACAACTGACGGGTCAAAACTGCTTTCATTCTGTATCAGTGCCATGACAAGGGTAAAATCAAGGTTGTATCCGGCACAAAGGTAATATGTAAATTCCTGTTGTTCTTCCGGCATTTTGCAGTCAAACGGTGCGAAATCTAAGTCACCCACACCCCAGTCAAGGGAAATTTCCTGTGTGAATGTTCTGTCATCATACGCCCCATATACAAGGGTTTTAGTGCTTGACCGTTCAAGTGTCTGTTCTTCTGTTTTCTGCTTGTCCTTGGCGGTTATATGAGTTTTCAAGGTATATCCTGATACATTACCAATCACCAAACCAATACCAAGTGCAACACCAATCAGAATCAAGACCCTTTTGACCATTGCCGACTTTCTCATGCTCTTTGAATAGTTCAATTTTCATCACCCCTTTCAGTAATTTTCAAATAAATGATTCCGGGGATTATCAGAATCGCACCAAAGATGTATTCTTTCAGGTGTGCAGTAAGTGGTTCATATATTTCCATTTCAACCGCATAGTCAGATGCACCGACTGCACCGATTATCAGGAATACACCGATAAATGCCATGATTCCAAATATCCAATTAAGTATTTTTGAATAATTCATCTGTCAGTTCCTCCCCTTCTTTCAACGCTGCAAGGTTTCTTTCTTCAACCGTCCCCTTCACCAGTAAGTAATAGTAAAAGCACGGTTTGGCTTGTCCTATGCGGTGAATACGCTTTTTTGACTGCTCCCACAAATCACATGACCCTTTGCCAAGTGGCAGTGTGTAATATATGATTTTGTTTGCTTTCTGATAGTTACCACCCATTGCACCCGCCTGATACTGAATGAATGTGATGGAATCATTTGCATTTTCGTATGCTGTCAGGTCTTTCTTCTGACCGTTCACAACTGAATAAGGTCTGTTCAGATCATTTAGCACACGTTGCATTACATCCAGTTCAGCAGTGAAGTTGTAAAATACAATCAATCTGTCCTGTGTGCTTTCAACCAAGTCCCGCAAGCCTTGCAATTTTTCCTTGTGATACTGCCCGCATAACTGCCGGGCATATAACATTTTCGTCAGGCTGTTATCACCGACCAGTTCAACATCATCAAACATCAGGTAACTGTTCTTGATGAAATACCTGTATTCCTTAGTGGACTTAAAGAATATTTTCTGTTCAGTCTGTTCAGGAAGTTCAAGGACTTCACTTGTTTTCATAAAAATGCACCCATGATCCGCAAGTTTCTTTTTCAAGTGTTCCGTGTGCTTGTACCCGGTTATAACTTCCCGCTTGAATCCGTCCCCGTTCTCAACCCATTCTGTCACAACATAACTGTTGTAAAAGGCTTTCTTTGTTATATTCCACCCCAACAACTGCACCTGTGACCACAATCTTTCATATTTCCCGGCTGTTGGTGTTCCTGATAACAAAATCACGCTTTCAGGTTTCATTTTCAGAATAAATTTTGAACGCTTGGCGGTTTCATTTGTGATAAGACTTGATTCATCAAGCATCATGGTAAATTCACTTATTTTCAGCAGCCAATCACGCCTAAAAGTCAGGTCATAATTGATGACACCAACAATCTGAATATCCATTTTGTATAATTCCTCGGTGTCAACCAGTGTCCTGAAATTGATTGCTTCACTTTTCTTTGTCAGGTTCATAACCCGGTATTCCGGGTAATACGTTTTCATATGATCAACCCAATCATCAACCTTTGACTTTTGGCATACGATCAGGTTTACTGTATTGTTCAGCAAATACATTTTTTCAGCACCTACAAAGGTTTTACCCAGTCCCATATCAAGATAATACGCACAACGGTTGAACTGTTCAGTTCTGTTCAATGCTTCTTCCTGATGGGGCATGAAATTCAACATTTTCATTCTTCATCAGCGTCCTTTGGTGCTTCACCTGAAAGGTCAATCTGTAACTTAGCAACTTCAACTGCTGCTCTGTAAACCAATGCATATTTAGAATCACCGTGGGTCTGTGTAACCTTTTCAAGAAATCTATCAATCTTTCCAAGGAAACAACCACACTTGACTGTAATTTCATTGTCCTTGTCACGATAGAATGTAGTGAAATCATTTCTACTGCCGATTGCACCAATCACTAACACATGACTTGCAGAAAAGACCTTGGCATTGCCCCAAACCTTGGCATTGCCCCAAACCTTGGCATCACCGCAAACCTCGGCATCACCGCAAACCTCGGCATTGCCCCAAACCTCGGCATCACCGCAAACCCAAGCCTTTCCTTCATGTGAAAGGTTTTCTTCTTTCTCAATCCAACCACCAAGATCACCGATTTTTACAAATCCAAATGAAACAGTTGCACGGATACGGTGTAATACTGCGGTTCTAAATAACAATTTGATTTCTTTGGTTTCTCCTGTAAATTCATATTTTTTCATGGTTTTTATTCCTCACTTTCTAATAATGCAACTGCTCTGTCATAGTTACGTTCTATCATTCTTAATTCATCTTTTCCTTTTTCTTCAAGGTCACATACTGCATGATAAATTTCATCATTTCTTAATGCTGTGACCTCATTATTTATCAGATCAGTGATGACCTGTGGTTCAAGTGCATCCAGTTCCCACGATTCATCACCATATTCAGCAATGTACTTTCCACAACGGGAATCTGTAACCTTTGCCGGGTTTGGTGGTGGGTTGTATGTACTGATCTGATTCATTGTCAGTGCAATACGCTTCACATAAACATCTGCACCAAACATTGCAAGTCTTTCCTGAATGTCCCTTGTCATATCAATACCACTTGGGTCATGGTCACCTAAGTGAATGATGAAACGATTTTCCCGGTCATCCTGTCGAATAAACCGCTGTGCTGCACTCCACATTTCTGACTGTGATGTGTAACCCCTACATGAAAAATAAGGTGTGTCAAGTGGTCTGAAGGCCTGTCCGACTATATCCACCAAGGCATCCTTTTCAACCCACACTTCAACATAATTAGGTTGACTTTGCCACTTATCAAGCATATAAGAATATCTTGCTGAACCAATCACATCAGCCGGATTGTCCCAATGACTGTTGTATCTCAAATTACGGGTTCTATCTGTGATGCTGTGCCAGTCAATCAACCCGGCAAGTCTACCGTCATTGATAAGACTGCCTATGTTCTTATAACTGCGTTCATTGTTCGGTATATAACCACGGGCAACCAACTGATAATATGCCTGTCTAAGTGTCAGTTCATATCCCTGTGCCTGATATTCTTCAACTACCTGATTCACAAGGTTTATCAGTTCAAGACTTTTGCCCCTGAAATTTATTTCCTTGTATTGAATCTTAGGCACTGACCGTCACCCCCTCAATTTCTGCAAAACGCTTTGCATTGATGAAGTAAGACCAACGGTGTTCACTGGTATGAATTGCATACCCCCAAGGGAAAACACCCTGTTGTAAACCAAGTGCTATTGTATTGGTGTGCTTGTGCATCAACTTAGCAACTTCTCCGACTGTCAAGGTTGGGATGCCATCTTCACACTTTGACGGTTTGAAGATCACCGGGTTTTCTTCTTGTTCAAAATAGTCAGGTGCAAGTCCAAGTGATACTGCAATATCACTTTGAACCTGTTCTGACGGGACTGTTTTGTCATTCAAGTACATACTGATTGACCCTTTACTTTTCCCGGTCATTCCAACCACCTGTGCCTGATTGATTCCTAACTGCTGCATAGCCTGTTTCAACTTTTCGCTGAATTTCATATTTATCACCTATCCTTTCTCACAGTAGATATTTTATCTACTTTTTAGGCAAAAAAAATCTTAGTTGCATCATCATCTGTTAAATTTAACAGGTCTTTCAGTGTCTTGATTTCACTTGCCTTGAACTCTGTTTCATTGTTGACCTTCTTCATAAGTCCAAAGTAAGTCAACCCGCACTTTTCAGCCACAAACTGCAATTTATAGCCGGATGCATTGATTTTTTCCCTTAATAACTCTGTGTTCGTCATCTTACTTTTCACCTTCCTTTTCATCATCGGGGAACGCATTGTTATTATACTGTTTCCTAACTGTTGCGGTTACCTTTCCTGTTTTTTCATCAATCACAAGTGATGCGTCCCACTTTTTCCCATTTTTAGAAATTTCATCAGCATATTTATTATATTCTTCTTCTGAATCAAACTCTATAATCTGCTGAACCCATGCTTTTACTATTTTCTTCACATAACCACCTTCTTTCAAACCCATATTTTATTGCTGTCATCAAATATCTGACAAAATATAAATTCAAGTACATTGACAACAATGGAATTTCCCGCCATTTTATACAGTTGCGTGTTTGAAATCCCATTCTGCATCAACAGGTCAACATCAGAATCATCAAACCCCATTAGTCTAAAACATTCTTTTGGTGTCAACTTTCTTATTGCCAGTCCGTCTTGTACCCCTGTTGCGCCAAATGTTGTTGATCTTTCAAAATTTGCCTGACTGGTTTTGTAATATTGGTTTTTTATAGTTCTACAAGTACCGTCCGGCATAGGGTTGACTGGTTCAACCATATCATTCACCCCTTTCACTGTCGGTTTCAACACTACACCCCCCTGTTGTGGGGAAGTTGTGATTGTTTGTGCAATTTGCTTTCCAACCCTTCCACGCCTTGTTGTGCTGTTTGGATATTCTAAATTGATTGAATCACCAAGTTCAGCTACCTCATAGCCTTTCTTTGTATTGGCTCTAACTAATATCATTGGTTCACGATTTCCCCCCCCTGTTGTATTAAGACAAGGGGCGAGTCCTTCCGGGGAATAAACACGCCCTTGATTGGGGTTCTTGCGTGTTTTAGTTGGAAATACATTTCCCAAGAATATAATATTTTTATCTTCATTCACCCTTAATCTTTCCTTTCAACAATTTGAATAAGTTGCTTATAATGACTTGATAACAGTGTAGTGCTGATTCCGTCTGGGTCATATACACCATCTTTCTGATGTGTACCAGTGATATCTATTTTGATTACTTCTGAACTGCTATCATGTCCCAAGTGTGACGGTCTACTGAACCCCGTCCCCCCCCCTAACTGTATTTGAAATTTGCTTTTCTGTCAGTTGTGGAATCAGATTTTTGACCCGTTCAGGGTCAACATAATACTTTTCTTCAACAGAATCTTCAAGTAAGTCTTTCAAACATTTTTTCAAAGGTATGGGGTCAGGAAATTCAAAAACGCCTGTATCAATATCTTTTCTGATGCTAATTATGAATACTCTTTCTCTGTTTTGCGGTACTTCATAATCTTTTGCATTCAGCACTTTCCAGTAATTGTTGTAACCCACATTCTCCAAACTGCTTAAAACCGTATCAAATTGTTCAGAAAATTTCTGTGATGTAAGATTTTTTACATTTTCCGCTATTGCAATCTGTGGTTGTGTATGTTCAATGATTCTAAGTGCATCAAAGAACAACCCCTGATCTTGTTTTTGTACCATCATCATTCAGTAACCCTTTTTGTTGTCCAGCAAGTGATATATCCTGACAAGGGAAACCGTATGTAATTAAATCAATGTCATCCGGCAACTGTGTTTCATCTAACTGTGTTATATCTCCAAAATTCATTGATTCCGGCACACTATGAAGAAGTGAATAAGCCTTTGAAGCATATTTGTTAATTTCACAATACCCAACCAATTCATACGGAATTTCTAATCTTTGCAATGCTTTTTCAAAAGCACCTATTCCGCTGAATAAACTTAAATACTTAATCATTGCCTTTATCCTTTCCCAGTTCCTTCAAAAAGTTGTCTATTGTCAGCACACCTTAGTACAATCAGGGGTGTCTTTCCTTTATCAGATTTCACATTAAAATCTGCAAACCTGCCAGCCAACATTGAACTTTTTGAACGATACTGTTCAAACCGTGACGGTTTTCACATTAAAAGCTGTCAGAAACCTGTTGACCTTCAACAATAGACAATTTTTTGAAAGAACTGAAATCCTATTCCTTGGTTCTTTCCCCGGAACCGCTGCAACAGTTCTTTTTTATAGGCGGTTTCATTCGTTAGGTGCTTCACATGACCGCCTTGCAAGTCGGGGAACTTGCACACCTTCCGGCTACCCTGTTCTGAACCCGGTTAATTGTAGGGGTGTTTTATTTTTATACTGGTTTCAGTTCCAGTTGAAACAAAGTGCTGTGTCATCTCGTGCGGTTGATTCTTCCACTTAACGGTTTCTTGGTATAGGGGTAAAGTGCTGTTTGGTTCAGCCTGTCAGAACTAATTCTGAACACTTTGCTTTCTTGCCCTACCGTTCCTGTTTTCTTCAACTACTTTGACGGGTCTTGTTTATTCTTCACACGCTCTGTCTGCTATCCGGCAGCCTGACCACCATGTCACTTGCGTGTAGCCCTATCACTTCACCCGTTCCTTCCTACTTGCTTTGTTTCGAGTAGATGTTTTATCTACTGACACAACAATACCATTCAGTAGATAAAATGTCAACACTTTTTTATAAAAAATTTGATAAAAGTTGATATTCAATCTATTTTATGGTATTCTTTAAGCATAACCAACCGGGAAGAAGGTGATTAAATGACAATAGGTGAAAGGATAAAAGCAAGGCGGGATGAATTAGGAATGTCACAAGAAGAACTTGCACATAAGATTGGATATAAAAGCAAAACTTCCATAAACAAGATCGAACTTGGTATTCAGGAATTACGGCAATCAAAAATAAAACAGATTGCTGATGCACTCCAAACAACCCCGGCTTATATCATGGGTTGGAAGGAAACAGAAGAAGATCAGCAGTTAAAAAAGTGTCGTGAACTGTTCAAGAAATGTCACGGTTCAGATGCTTATGATATGGTTTCCTTGTATCTCACCCTTGATGAATCCGACAAAAATGTTGTAAAGACTATGATTGAATCATTGCTTTCAGCAGAAAAATATTCTGTTAAAAAAGAATCATTGAACGCATAGGCAATATCATCATGGTTGATTTTTCAAAAAGGTAACTGTTGGTAACGGGTAACTGTTGCTTTTCTATACTGTATATTTTACTTTTTATATTCTTATTCATATAAGATATTTTATTATTAAGAAAAATACTACCAAACAGATACCAACCGTTACTATATTGAAAACACTGTATTTGCAACAGTTACTTGAACCGTTACCAACCGTTACGAACGGTTACCACAAAGAAGGGAAGGTCAGATTTATGAAAAAAGTCATTAAACTTGTCGTTTTAGCAATCGTTGTTATTTTCGTGATTATGGTTGTGAAGGATATTTCAAAGAATCCCATTCAGAAAAAAGAAACATCATCAGAAGAAATTCCGATCATATTAGATGCAGATGCTTATTCAAGAATTTCATCTGAACAGTTGGTTGAATTACTTGGTGAACCAAAGTCAACAGAAGATTGGAACAATGAAAATTCCAAAGGTACATTTCAAATGCAGCTTTACACTTATGACTTAGATGGAATGTATACAGAATTTATTCTGTATGAAGATGCTGTTGTCAAAATCAGATGCTTTGCAACTAAACCGTGGGAAATCAAGAAAGACTTTGACAATGTGTTCAAAATGTTCAATATCACTGTGAAGGACAGTGCAAGAAAAGTTGTTGACACGGGTGTTACTTATAAGTTTTCACCAGTATCAGACACCGTTGCAGAATTTGAAGTTTATAATTTTGATTCTGAAAAGCACACTTTTGATTCAGTCTATATCACATACAATTTGAATTATTTTGATGACCCTAATTAACTGAACAAAAAATGAACCCCAACCGTTGCAGCGGTCAGGGTTCTAATAACTCTATACCAAGGAATAGGATGATATAGGCTATGCAGATACAATTATATCATCCATTCCATGAAATTTCAATCAGGAAGGAATGATATACATGGGAAGAAGAAACCCAAACGGTTACGGATGCGTAACCAAACTAAAAGGTCATAGGTCACGCCCTTGGGTTGCCAAGGTGACAATCTATGATGAAGAAGGACACGCCAAACAGTCACCAATAGGTTATGCTGAATCAGAAGAAAAGGCGAACATTCTATTGGCTGAATATAACAATAACCCTTGGGATATTGACCGGGAAAAGGTGACCTTGGTTGTACTCTATCAGCGTTGGTCTGAAATCAAGTTGCCAAAGTTAGGAAAATCAAATCAGCAGTCCTTGCGAGCAGCGTTCAAGCACTGTTCCAAATACTACGGTGTGAAGTACAGGTCAATGAAATCCTATCAGATGCAAGACTGCATTGACAACTGCGGGTGTGCATACTCTACACAATGGGCGATCAAGAACTTGTTCGGACACCTTGACAGGTTTGCATTTGAAATTGACCTGATAGATAAAATGTATTCACAAATAACCACCGCCCCACCAATACCTGAAACAACCCGTGAACCATTCACCCAAGAACAGATTGATGCACTATGGAAAATCAAAGATGAACCTTGGGTGAACACCGTGCTGATTTATATTTACACAGGCTTCAGACTTCAAGAATTGCTTGGGATGAAAACAGAGCAGGTGAACATCAAGGAATGGTACTTTGAAGGTGGTATCAAGACCGCTGCCGGAAAGTGCCGTATTATTCCGATACATGAACGAATCAGACCATTTGTGAAAGCACTGGTTGATGAAGGAAACAAGTACCTGTTCACTTATCAGGGTAAAAAGTTCAGTCAGGCAAATTACTATAAGTGTTGGGGTGAAGTCATGGAAAAGATAGGTGCGGACAAGACACCACATGAAGCACGACACACCTTTGAAACACTTCTTGACAACGCAAAAGGAAACAGAAAGTGTATTGATATGCTGATGGGTCACAAGTCAAAGGATGTAGGAAACCGGGTGTATAATCACAAGACTATTGAACAGTTACGGGACACCATTGCCCTATTAAAATAATATTTTTTGCACTGAACCAGTAACAAATTAGAAACAAAAAAGGCGGTAAACCCTGTATTTTCAAGGATTTACCGCCTTAGTTTCTGTATTATAACATGATTTTATATGTTTTTTTATATAATTTTATGCTGTTTAAAGATTTACACAGAACGTTTGTTTTGATATACTGTTAAAAATAAGGAGGTTTTTCATGAACGATTTTCCATCACACATTATTTATCATATTGATGTAAACAGCGCATTTCTTTCCTGGGAATCAGCCAGAAGGGTGAGCCAGGGGTTGCCGGATCTTAGGGAGATTCCCTCCTGTGTGGGAGGAAATCCAAAGAAACGGACAGTAAATGTACAGCTCTGGCTTGGAGAAAAACCAGAGCACAGATGAAAAATGAAGACAGACAGGAAGAATAAAAGCGCAGAGATGATACTTTTTCTCTGCGCTTTTATAGCGGACTGTTATACATATTTCAGAAATTCTTCATCCTGGATCCGGGAAGTATGGATGGCATTTTGGATAGCCTGAGCCATGACTTCTGCGGCGAGAG
>OGNM01000735.1_pt1 | contig 17411 bp, 15 predicted proteins | sample 1573441 | NCBI WGS metagenome assembly OGNM01 (sample SAMEA2581915, study PRJEB24529) | metagenome | biome: Human gut stool | place: China | collected 2011
GCCGCGGCTGACGATGTTCATCTTCCGCTTATGCTTGCGGATCTGCTCGATGGTCTTGCGGGTGATGCCGCAGTGCAGGGTGACGAAGTCCACGCCGTCCTCTGCGTGCAGGCGGACCACATCAACGAAGTCCTGCGCCGTCAGGGTGGCGAGGTCGCGCTGGTAGTGGATGACCGAGTCATACACCGGCACGGTGCCGATCATGACCGGGCACTCGTGGGTCAGCTTCTGGCGGAAGGGCTGGGTGTTGCCGTGGCTGGACAGATCCATAATGGCCTCTGCGCCCATGTTCACGGCGCTCATCACCTTCTGCATCTCGATGTTGTAATCCTTGCAGTCGCGGGAGACGCCCAGATTGACGTTGATCTTGGTGCGCAGCATGCTGCCGATGCCCTCCGGGTTCAGACAGGTGTGGTGCTTGTTGGCAGGGATGGCGACCTTGCCCTCGGCCACCAGCTGACGGATCTCCTCCGTGGTGCGGTACTCCTTCTGGGCGACGATCTCCATTTCCTTGGTCACGATGCCCTTGCGGGCCGCGTCCATCTGTGTGGTGTAATTCTGCATCTTGTTACCTCCAGTTTGACAAGTCGATACGCTCTTGCTCTTTTTTCTATCGTTACGAAAGAGCCGGACTTCGCCCATCAAACGGGTGGTTTCCGGCGCCTCCGCAGACAAACCCTGCGGTGTTCATGTCAAAGCTCCTTTGCATGAAGTCTGTTCCGGCAGAAGGTGGTGCCCCCGGTCTGCCGAGATTATAATTTCCTCCCTACAACCTCTCCGTCATTGCTTCGCAATGCCACCTTCCCTTGTAGGGGAGGCCTTGGCAGTCCTTGCAAAGTCTCCGGTTTTGCCAGAGGCTCCCCTACCAGGGGAGCTGTCGAGCGGATGCGAGACTGAGAGGTTGTACGAAGGACAACTTTATAACTGTTCTACCAATGCTCTCAATTCCCTGCACTCGGCCTCGATGTCCTTAGCCGCGAAGATGGCGCTGACCAGCGCCACACCGGCTTCGCCGCAGTGGGCAAGGCTGAGCAGGTTCTGCTTATGGATGCCGCCGATGGCGACCACCGGGATGGGGACCGCCGCGCAGATGGCCCGCAGCGTCTCTTTGGGCAGGGCGGTCACATTCGTCTTGGTGGCGGTCGCAAACATGGCCCCGCAGCCCAGATAGTCTGCACCGGCTTCCACAGCGGCTCTGGCTTCGGCCACATTGTGGGCCGACACGCCGATGATGGCCTCCGGGCCAAGGATGCGCCGGGCTTCGGCAGGGTCCATATCCTCCTGCCCCAGATGCACACCGTCGGCCCCGCACTGCCTGGCCAGCGCCACGTTGTCGTTCAGAATGAACGGCACACCGTACCGTTTGCAGAGGGCAGAAATCTCCAGCGCCTCTGCCAGAATGGCCGCGTCGCCCAGATCTTTTTCTCGCAGCTGCACACAGGTGGCCCCGCCCTTCAAGGCAGCTTCCACCTGCTGGGGCAGGGTCTGTTCGCCCACCCAGGCGCGGTCGGTCACGGCATAGAGCCGCAGCATCTCAGCAGTACAGTTCATCGTTTGCTCCTTGGTCAAGTTGTTCGCCGGTCAGGTTGGACACGGCATCCATCAGATACATGCGCAGCGTTCCGGTGCCCTCTTCGCCGGTCAGGCGGGCAGCGGCAGTCTCGCCGCAAAGACCCATCGCGCAGACGGCGGCGGCCGCCGCGGCCAGCGGGCGGTCGGGGTTGGCCCCCACGAAAGCCGCCGTCAGGACCGACAGCATACAGCCCGCCCCGGTCACCCGCCGCAGCAGCGGAGTGCCGTTGCGGAGGATGTGGGTCGTCTTCCCGTCCGTCACGATGTCCTCGGCCCCGGTCACTGCCGCGACGCAGTGGTGCTGCGCGGCAAACTGCTCAGCCAGCGGCCGCAGGGCCTCCGGCGGCAGGGTCTTGCCTGCATCCACCCCACGTGAAACCTGTGCAAGCCCGCTCAGCGCCTGCAGCTCCGAGGCGTTGCACCGCAGCACGGTGACGGGCACTTCCCGCAGCACCTCGGCCGCGATGCTCTGGCGGAACTGCGATGCGCCCACGCCCACCGGGTCAAAGACCACCGGCAGGCCCAGCCGGGCGGCGGTGCGGCCCGCTTTGACCATGGCCTCGGCTTTGCGGGGATTCGGGGTGCCCAGACTCAGGCAGAGGGCCCGGCTCAGCGCCGTGATCTCCTCCACCTCCTCCGGGTCGTCCGCCATGATGGGCGACGCCCCGGCCGCCAGCACGATGTTGGCGCAGTCGTTGGCGCTGACGAGATTCGAGATGCAGTGGACGAGAGGCGAGGTTTCCCGCACCCGGTCGAAAAGAGCTCCAAACGCTGTCACGGCGCCCTCCTCAGCTCAGGCTGGTCTGCATGGAGCGCAGAGCGCCGGAGCGCTGCAATGCGGCCAGCAGCACACCTGCAATGACCGCACCGCCTGCGGTCGAGACGAGGAAGGGCACGATGTAGGCATAGAATGCGATATCGCCCGCGCTCTTGCCCATCAGCAGGATGGCCACCGGGTAGGCGCACAGCCCGCCCAGGATGGAGGTGCCGAACACCTCACCCACCAGAGTGGGCAGCAGCTTTTCGGTCTTGTGGTAGACGACGCCGCACAGCAGGGCACCGAACATGCTGCCGGGGAAGGCCATCAGGCTGCCCAGACCCAGCAGGTTGCGCAGCAGCGAGGCCACGAAGGCCACGCCGATGCCGTAGTAGGGGCCCAGCAGCACAGCGCACAGGATGTTGACCATGTGCTGCACCGGGGCGCATTTGCTGCCAAAAATGGGGAAGCTGAACACGCTGCCCACAACGGCCAGGGCGCAGAGCATCCCGGCCAGAGCCAACTTTTTCGTAGAGAGTGCTTTCATGAGGATTCCTCCTATTGCAAAGCGGTCGAGACTTTCTGGTCTCCTCTCACGCCGGAACACGGCTTCCCATCGCGTCGATTCAAGGCCCAGGGCGCTCCCCCTCGGCCCGGAGCCGCCCACAAGGCGGCTGCGGCAGAAAACAAAAAACAGGAGCTCCCTCTGCGGAAGCCCCTGTGAAAACGCATCGTGATGACTTCCTACGGCGGCATTATCCGCATCAGGTAAAAGGGTCGAAGTTTGAGCACTTCCTCTCAGCCCGCATGACGAGCTCCCCTGTATTTTGTTGTCGGGAGTATTCTACACCCATCGTGCCAAAATTGCAAGAGGCAGTTTCCTTTTGCAGTGCTTCTGTGCTATACTAGGAACAGTTCCGCAACCAAAACCACTTCAAAGGAGATTTGGAATATGGGTCTTGTAAAAGCTGCAATGAACGCGGCCTCCGGCGTGATGACCGACCAGTGGAAAGAGTTTTTTTATTGCGATGCCCTCCCGGCCGAAGTGCTGGCCGTCAAGGGGCAGAAGCGCACCGACCGTCGCTCTGCCAACAAGCACGGCAATGAGAATATCATCTCCGACGGCTCCGTCGTGGCCGTGGCGGAGGGCCAGTGCGCCCTGATCGTGGAGCAGGGCAAAGTGGTGGAGCTGTGCGCCGAGCCGGGCGAGTACACTTACAGCACCGGCACCCAGCCCTCCCTGCTCAGCGGCGGGCTGAAGGACATCGACGGCGTCTTTGCCGAGATGGGCAAGCGGTTCGGCTTTGGCGGGCAGGCCGCCGCCGACCAGCGCATCTACTACATCAACACCAAGGAGCTGGTGGGCAACAAGTACGGCACCCCCAACCCGGTGCCCTTCCGGGTGGTGGACCAGCGCGCCGGCATCGACCTCGACATCGCCATCCGCTGCTTTGGCGAGTACAGCTACCGCATCGTCAACCCCATCCTGTTTTACACCAACGTCTGCGGAAATGTGGAAAACGCCTACACCCGCGACGCGCTGGACGGCCAGCTCAAGACTGAGCTGATGACCGCCCTGCAGCCCGCTTTTGCCCGCATCAGCGAGCAGGGCATCCGCTACTCCTCTCTGCCCGCCCACACCACCGAGCTGGCCGATGCCCTCAACCAGGCCCTCAGTGCCAAGTGGAGCAAGCTGCGCGGCATCGAGATCGTCTCGCTGGGCGTGTCCGGCGTCAAAGCCAGCGAAGAAGACGAGCAGATGATCAAGGAGCTGCAGCGCAATGCGGCCTTTATGGACCCCACCCGCGCCGCCGCGCATCTGGTGGGCGCACAGGCCGCTGCCATGCAGGCGGCTGCCTCCAACACCGCTGCAGGCCCGGCCATGGCCTTCATGGGGGTCAATCAGGCGGCAGCGGCGGGCGGTGTCAACGCCCAGACCCTCTACCAGATGGGGGCCCAGCAGCCCGCAACGCCTGCCGCCCCGGCATCCGGCTGGGCCTGCTCCTGCGGCCAGACCGGCAACACCGGCAAGTTCTGCACCGCCTGCGGCAAGCCCCGGCCCGAAGCGCCCACCGTCTGGGTGTGCAGCTGCGGCGCAAAGAACAGCGGCAAATTCTGTTCCGAGTGCGGCAAGCCGAAGCCCACAGGCAAGTGCCCGAACTGCGGCTTCACCCCTGCCGACCCGGCCCACCCGCCGAAGTTCTGCCCGGAATGCGGCAGCCCCTTCGGCGCATAAGAGAGGCATCCTGAATGGCTGATAAAGTAACGAATTACCAATGCCCGGCCTGCACCGGCCCCCTGCATTTCGACAGCGCCACCGGCAAGCTCGTCTGCGACTACTGCGGCTCGGCGTATGAGGTGGCAGACATCGAGGCGCAGTACGCGGCCAAGCAGAAAAAGGCCGACACCGCCGCCGAGGCAGACCAGAAAAAGGCAGCGCGGCGCAAAACAGCCGCTCCCGTCTGGGATGAGATGGAAGCTGCCAGCCTGACCAGCTACACCTGCACCACCTGCGGGGCTGAACTTGTCTGCGACGCCACCACTGCCGCCACCAACTGCCCCTACTGCGGCAACCCCACCGTGCTGGGCGGCAAGCTCTCCGGCAAGCTCAAACCGGAGTACATCCTGCCCTTCAAGCTGGACAAGAATGCCGCCATCGCCCAGCTGACCCACTACTATAAAGGCAAGGCCTTTCTGCCCAAGGCGTTCAAGAGCCAGAACCACATCGCTGAGCTGCAGGGCGTCTATGTCCCCTTCTGGCTCTACGATGCCGAGGCCGATGCGCGGGGCAGCTACGAGGGCCTGACGACCGAGAGCCACCGCGAGGGCGACTACAACGTGACCACCACCCAGCACTACGACGTCCGGCGCGAGGGCACCGCTGTCTTCACCCGCGTTCCGGTGGATGGCTCCAGCAAGATGCCCAACGCCCACATGGACGCCATTGAGCCGTTTGATTACAGCGAACTGAAGCCCTTTTCCACGGCGTATCTGCCGGGCTTTCTGGCCGACCGCTACGACGAGGACTCTGACGCCTGCGCCGAGCGGGCCCGCACCCGGATGCTGAACTCCACGGCCCAGGCTCTGCACGAGACCACCCACGGCTATTCGGAGGTCAACACCCTGCACGAGGACATCAACCTCAGCAAGTTCCGGGCGCATTACGCCCTGCTGCCGGTCTGGATGCTCCACACCCGCTGGAAGGACAACGACTTCCTCTTCGCGATGAACGGCCAGACCGGGCGGCTCATCGGCGACCTGCCTGTGGACAAAGCCAAAGTGGCCGCGTGGTTCGCCGCCATCAGCCTGCCGCTGATGGCCTTCCTCACCTGGCTGCTCTACTTATAAGGAGGTGCGCAGAATGAATCCTCACACCCATTGCCTGCGCAGCCTCTGCGCATTCCTTGCCGCCCTGGTCCTTGCGGCCTGTCTCGCCTGCCCGGCACTGGCCGACGCGCCCCTTGTGCGGGATGAGTACGGCCTGTTTGACGCCGACACCCTTGCCCAGCTGGAATCCAGCGCCGAGGACGCTTCCGCCGGGCATGACTGCGACGTCTATTTCCTCACGGTGGACAGCATCGGCGACACCGACCAGCGCGCCTACGCCAAGAACTATTATGTGCAGAACGACCTTGGCTCCGGCAGCGGAAAAAGCGGCATCCTGTTCATGATCGCCCTCGGCTCCCGCAAGTACGTCACCATCACCTACGGCGGGGGCGTCACCGCCTTTACCGACTACCGCATCGAGCAGCTGGAAGACGAGGTCGTGCCCCTGCTGTCGGACGGCGACTACGCCGATGCTGCCCAGACCTACATCGACCTCTGCGCCAGCACACTGGACTTCTACGCCGAGAACGGCGAGCCGCTGGATTACGACAACGACCCGGACGGCGGCCTCGGCCTGATCGGCATCCTCATCGTGGTGGGCATCCCGATGCTCATCGCCGCCGTGGTCTGCGGCATCCTGTACAGCCGGATGAAGACGGCCCAGCTCAAGACCGAGGCCGACGACTACATCGGTGCCGGGCTCAAGCTGCGGGTCAAGACCGACCGCTACACCCACACCGACCGCGTCGAGGTCTACGACCCGCCCCAGCCCGAAAGCGACTCCGGCGGTTCCACCACCGACAGCGACGGCTTCGGCGGCTCGTCGGGCGGTTCCTTCTGAAAACCAAAAAAGGTGTTGCTGCAAGAAATTCGCAGCAACACCTTTTTTATTGTTCGTCGAGTTCCGCTGCCTCCAGCACCGTGACGCCCTCGGCGGCAAATGCGCGGGCCAGCGCCTGCGCAAGGCCGGGGCGATGCACCTTGTTCTCGATGCAGGCGGTCAGCACACCGTGCAGGCTGGTCACTTCCATGGCGAGAGACGCGCCGTCCGGCAGCACCCAGGTCTGGAAATCCTCCACGTAGGCTTCCAGTTCCGGGCTGCGCGGGGCGAACGGGTCGCCCAGATAGCTCACCCAGAAATCCGCCGGGCTCCCGCTGAGGTACTCGCCCATCTGGAAGATGCGCTGTTTGATCTTCAGCGGAGCCTTCTGCTGGAACACCCGGCAGACGAAGCCCATCTGCTCGGCCAAACGGTAGCGCAGGCGTTCCGGCTTCAGATGCTCCCGGATGGCGGCATCCAGCGCCTTGGCAAAAGCGCTCAGCCGGGCACCCGCCGCCCCCTTCAGCGGCAGCTGATAGGTGACGATGCAGTTGTAGCGGGCATTGGGCAGGCCCATCGTCTCGCGCAGGTCGGCGGCAAAGCTGTAAAGAAGCTCGTCCTTTTCCAGATACTGCCCGCAGCCCTGGCAGACGATGCCCATCAGAGCCGTGAAGGGCTTGACCCCCTCCCGCGCCGCCGCCTTGATGAGGCTGGCCCGGTCCAGCCGGAGCCGGATGCGGTCGGGCTTTCCCTCAAAGATGTCGATGGGCTGGTTCTGCTCGGCCCCCGCCTTCTGGCTCTCCGGGAACTCTTTGAGCAGCAGCTCCGGGTCATAGGGCGGGTCCTCGGCAAGCGTTTCACACGCAAAGGCCGTGCCGTACCGCAGGTTGCAGTAGGCGCGGAGCACCAGCGTCATGAACGGTGAAAATCCGCGTCCGTCCGCAAGGAAATGGAACCAGTCGAAGTAGATGGTCGTTCCCTCGCAGTGGAGCGAAAACAAATAATCGTTCGTTGCCTCCGGGATGGCAGGGGCGGCTTCTCCCACGGTCACCCGGCAGGGCGCATCGTTCGGCGCAAGATGCGCCTCCCGCTTTTCCCACACGACTTTCTGGAAGTACCACCCCGCCAGAGGGCGCACCTCGTCCAGGGCCCGCTGCAGCAGCGCCGGGTCCACAGGGTCGTGCAGGGCGATCTGATAGCGGCAGATCACCTGATTGGCGCGGTAATAATACACGATGCCCTGAAAAACGGCGCACTGCGTCTCGTTCAATCAGTTCACCCCGCGTTATCCGCCAGATAATCTGCCACGTCCGCGATGGTCACAAAGTTGCGCAGCTCCTTTTCGGGGATGCGCAGACCAAAGGTCTCTTCCAGATCCGCCACAATGGTCAGGATCTCCATCGAGGACAGGTCGAGGTCGTCCATCAGGACGCTGTCTTCGCTCACGTCCTCCGGGCTGATCTCTGCCACGTCCTCCAGGATCGCGAGGATCTGGGACACGATTTCTGCTCTTTGCATCAAAAAATCTTCCTTTCCATGATGGATTTCAGCGTCACAGCGCAAGGGGATGCCCCGCGCGGCCCGGTTTCCCCATTCTGGTCCCGGCCTGTACCGACGTCATGCAGTTTTATAATACCCGTTTTTCAGGGGAATTGCAATATTTCGCCGTACAGCTTTACAGATTTTCTACAAATGCGCTCTTACTTGCGCAGCAGCTTGCCCATGGCATTGCGGGGCAGCGGCTCTGCGGTACACTCCACCGCGCTGATGCGCTTGTACAGCGGCAGGGTGCGGTTCAGCTCGGTGACGAAGGCGCGGACGGTCTGCTCCTTGTCCGGCTCGCAGCAGATGACGGCACCGATCTTCTTGCCCATCTCCTTGACGATGCACTCCTTGATGTCGGTGCACTTGCCCAGCAGCTTCTCCAGCTCTTCGGGGCTGACGTTCTCGCCGCTGTCCAGGATGATGAGGTTCTTCCTGCGGCCGGTGATGTAGTAGAAGCCGTCCTCGTCCACGCGGGCCAGATCGCCGCTGTGGAGCCAGCCGTCCTTGTCGATGGCCTCGGCGGTAGCCTCCGGGTCCTTGTAGTAGCCCAGCATGACGGCATCACCGCGGACGCAGATCTCACCGGTCTCATCCAGCTTGATCTCGCAGAAGCCGTCCGGCTTGCCCAGAGCGCGCAGATGCTCGCCCTCCTGCGCGATGTTCAGCAGGCCGTAGCCGGCCAGCTCGGTCATGGAGTAGCACTGGTTGATGTAGAAGCCGTGGGCGATGAGGTAGCTCAGGATCTCCGGGTCGAGGATGGCGGAAGAGCAGCTCAGGTTCCACAGGCCGTTCAGCTTGTCCTGATTGCCGCGGCGGATCTCGTTGTAGATCATCTCCACCAGCACCGGCGGGGTGGACATGGCGTCGCTGTGCATCATGGACATATCGCGGCGCACGTCGCGCGGGTCCGCGCAGAGGTTCAGGGTCCAGCCATGGATGCCGTAGGCGAAGTAGCAGATGAAGCCGGACAGGTGGAACATGGGCACCAGCGTGAAGTGGCTGAAGGGCTTGTTCATATCCTTCGGAGCCAGATTCTGGGCCTTCCTCATAATGGCCTCCTGGCCAGCAACATACATCCGCATGGCGCTGAAGTAGTTCTTCTCGCTGAGCATGACGCCCTTGCTGCGGCCGGTGGTGCCGGAGGTGAACATCAGCATCATCAGAGCGTTGGTGTCGATGCGGTTGGCCAGCTCGGCCGGGGCGCTGCCCTCATAGGCGTTCATGGGGCGGAGCTTGTCGCCGTAGGCGGCCTTGAGCTCGTCGGCATAGCCGTAGTCGATGCCGTCGGTAAAGATGAGGGCAGGCTCGCTCAGGCCCAGCTCATACTCCAGCTCCGGCCAGGTCTTTTTCTGGTTCAGGGTCACGATGATTGCACCGGCCATCACAGTGCCGAAGGTCACCACACCGTACTCGTAGTTGGTGCGGCTCAGGATGACGATGCGCTGGCCCTTCACATCGGCAACATTTGCCTGCAGATAGCGGGTCATCCTGCGGATGTCCGCCACGAACTGGCCGTAGGTCTTCTCCTGCACGGTCTTGGTTGCGTCGTCCACCCAGCGGAATGCCGGGCGCTCGGCGTATTTTTCCTGCATGGCAACGATCATATCATAGACCGTCCTCGGCATGTCTTTTTCAGCAACAACGGCGCAGCACTCTTCTCTGGTCATATTTTATACGCTCCTTATCTGTTTGACGTTTTTCCCAATGAATCCCGCTTTTTGGCAAAGTTTGGGGGCTATGGTTCTCAGTATACCGCATTCCGGAGCTGAATGCAAGTTTTAATTGCACAAATATGCAATATAAGCTTGCGTCCAACTTGTGCAGACAGATGGGATTTGCTCCCATTCATTGCGCAGGGGCAGCGGGTGTGGTACACTTTTTCTGCACCAGGAGGGCTTTTTGCGGGCTGTCCGTCTTTGATTGACAGAACCTCAAAAAAGCATTATACTTATTTATAAGGATTTTGTAACTTTTAACATCTTGCGCCCGAATTCGGCATCTGCCACTCCCCCGGTGATCTCGGCGCAAAGGAGGGCATTTCATGGAGGGTACCAAACCCCGCACAGCCAATTCATTGGGCATGTTTGATTTTCTCAAGGGCATCGGAATGCTGACCATCGTATTCGCACACTCCGCCGAGCTGTATCCGGCGGGTGCCACGACGACCATCACGCCCATGACCTTTTATCTGTTCGCCTACCGGGAGTCCCTGATGGCGGCGTTCTACATCGCCAGCGGCTACGGTTTCCGCAAGCGGTCCATCGGCAAGTGCATCGACCAGCAGTTCAAAACGCTGCTCAAGCCCTACCTTTATACCGGGCTTGCCACGACGTTCTTCCATTTTCTCATCCACTATCTCACCTTCGGCTCGGTCGAGGGCGCTGCCCGAGAGACCCTCAAGGTCTTCGGCGGTTTTGCGCTTGGCCTGCCCCATACCTCCCTCTACGCCGGGCAGACCTTCTTCTCCTGCGGGCCGATGTGGTATCTGCTCTCGCTGATGATCGCGTGGATCCTGCTGGACGTCATCCTGAACATCTTCCCCGAACCATACATACCCTGGGCCGTGCTGGGCACCATGTTGTTGGGCTGGGGCATCTGCATCACCTGGGAGGTCCCCTTCTGCATCGGCCAGGGCATGGTCACGGTTCCGGCGCTCTACGTCGGGTATCTGGCCAAGCAGCACAAGCTCTTCGACAAGCCCCTGTCCTGGAAGCTCAAGCTCGGCATGATCGCCTCGGCGCTGGCTGTGGCGGGCCTTGTGCTGGCCACCCAGAGCACCGACTGCGTCTCGATGGCTGAATGGACCTTCGGCCCCGTGAGCATCCTGCTGGATGTGATGACCGGTCTGGGTATGCTGTCGCTGCTGCTCTTCTTCCAGCGCCATGTGGACAATTTCATCACCCACGGTGTGCAGGCCATCGGCCAGCGGTCGCTGTACATCTTCTGCGTCCACACCGTGGAGCTCACCGCCATCCCCTGGTATCTGATGGCGCAGAAGTTTGCGGGCCGGGAGGCTCTGGGCCTTGCGACCCACTTTGCGGTGTCCATGGGTTCGATCCTGCTGATCTGCGAGCTGCTGCTCCGCCGCCGCGACTGGAAGCTCCAGCGCACCGCTGCCCGGAATGCGGCCTCCCGACGTGCGGACCCGGCACCGCGGCGTTATGCGGCCAGACACTGAATTTTTGCGGGGTCTCCCCGCTGAAGTGAATTTATATAAAATGAGGAGAATCCGGTTATGAACAACGAAGCTCCTGCCTCCACGGCTGCCCTGCAGGCCCGCATCGCGGACCTCGAACAGCAGCTCAAGCTCTCGGACGAGGGCGTTTCCCGCCTGGCAGAACGCTGCCTTGGGCTGGAACAGGAAGTGCAATCCTACCTTGCGGCCCATCCCCAGAACGAGAAGCACACCGACTCCCCCGCCCTGCTGCAGCCCACCCTCTATTTTGATGCGGGCTTCGGCTTTTCGGAGAAAGACACCCTCACCGCCCCGGACTATGAGGTGGACGAGCTGACGGGTGTTGTCATCGCGACCTTTGAGCTGCCCGTGACCGCCCGCGCTCTGCGGCTCGATCCGGGCGAACTGCCCTGCTGCATCACCAATCTGAGCTTTTCGGACGACCGGGTGCTCTGCCGCCCGGTCAACGGCCTGACTCTGCCCAGCGACAGCACCCTCTTCCTCGACCGCGACCCCAACTATCTGCTGGACGGTGTGACCCATTTCCCCGCCGGGATGAAGCTGGGCGTCTCCTACCATTACTGCCCGCTGGAAACACTGGCCGATAAGCCGCTCTTCAACACCGTGCTGGAGGGCCTCCGGTTCTGCCAGAAGACCAGAGACAGCGAGGCCCAGCACATCGCCGGTCTCAACGACCAGATCGCCGCACAGCAGCAGGCCATTGCCGTGCTGCAGCAGCAGATCAGCGAACTGCACCAGAAGAACGCCGAGGCGGAAGCCCGCCGTCAGGCCTACGAGACTTCGCTGGAAGGCGTCCTGAACAGCAGCAGCTGGAGGCTGACACGGCCCCTGCGCCGCCTGCTGGGGCTGTTCCGCCACTGAGCCGGGAGGGACGCGCATGTACAACAGTTACACTTCCCTGCAGCGGGAACAGCTGGCAAAACAGACCTACACCGACACCCAGAGCACCTATCTGCTCGTCTATGCGCCGCTGCGCAGCCGCGTTCTGGCGCAGGCTCTGCAGGACCAGCTCCACCGCAAATTCCGTCTGGTGGACCATCTGGCCGGAGAGCTGACCGACGCGGTGGCCGGTGTGCTCCTCGTCAGCGAGGACGTTGCCTGCCTCTCCACCACCCTGACCTATTTCGCCCAGGCCCTGCGGGACGGCGCGGACTACGCCGTCTGCAATGCGGTCTTCGGCTTTTCGGGACAGACGGCCCTCTACCAGAGCCATGGGCATCTGGCCGAGAACAAGTTCGCCCTCGTCAGCCGCGGCCTGCTGGCCCGCTGCCGCGCCGCCGCGCGGGACCCCGAAAGCGTCACGGAGCTGCTGGCTCTGGCCGCGCAGCTCTGCCAGGCTCCGGTCTGCATCCCGCAGGCCCTGCTCCACTACGAGCGGGACATCTGCGCCGAGGATGCCTATTCCGCCTCCCGCAAGCGGGCCTTCGTCATGAGCCATGTGCTGGACATGACCGGTGCTCCCATCGTGCTGGTCAGCGCCGTGCCGGTGCTCCGCAGCATGGGCTATGAGGTCGTGGTCCTCGGCCCGGACGATTCCGGCTCGCTCCAGCTCTTCGTGGATGCCGGAGCCGCCGTCATCACCCGCGCGGGCTGCACCTCCTCGAATACCCTCTGGGGACTGGCGCTCTGCGCCGACTTCGTGCTGGCCAACACCGTGGTCGAGGCCCGCGTTATCCGCGCCCTGAGCAACGCGCCGGTGCCGGTGCTCTGGTGGCTCCACGATGCCTTTGCGGGCTACCCCCACATCGCGCACCAGATCCCCAAACACATTGCGCCCAATGTGCAGCTCTACTCGGTCGGCAAACACGCTGCCGCCGCCATGCACTCGGTCCGCCCCCAGTTCGACATCCGCCCCCTCATCTACGGCCTGCCGGACTATGCCGCTGAGGATTTCCCCCGCTGCGACCTGGGCTACCCCGCCGACAAGCCCCTCTTCGCCACGGTCGGCTCGTTCGAGCGCCGAAAGGGGCAGGACATCTTCTGCAAGGCCATCCGCCTGCTGCCCGACGCCGTGCGGGAAAAAGCAACCTTCCTCTTCGTGGGCAAGGCCGCCGACCAGGAGATGATGGACGCCGTCCGCACCCTGACCACCGAACACCCAGCCAATGTCTTCTACTGCAAGCGGCTCAGCCGGGATGAGATCAAGAACCTGATGGAGCAGTGCACCTGCCTCGTCTGCGCCTCCCGCGACGACCCGATGCCCACCTTCGTCACCGAGGGCCTCATCTTTGGCAAACCTTCCATCGTGTCGGAACACACCGGCACCGCCGGTCTCATCACCGAAGGGGTGGATGGTTTCACCTACCCGGACGACGACCCGGAAAAGCTGGCCTCCATTCTGGAGTGGGCCATTCTCCACCCGGAGAAGCTCGCTGCCATGCGGGCCGACTGCCGCAAGCTCTATGAGAAGCACTATTCCAAGCAGTCCTTCGCCGACACCCTCACCGCTGCGGTGAAAGAGCTGACAGAACAACATTAAGATTTCAACTTTTCCTTCATACAACCTCTCCGTCATTGCTTCGCAATGCCACCTCCCCTTGTAGGGGAGGCTTTGGCAGTCCTCGCAAAGTCAATGGTTTCGCCAGAGGCTCCCCTACCAGGGGAGCTGTCGAGCGTGAGCGAGACTGAGAGGTTGTACGGAGGATTTTTTATCACTTCGCTCAAATTGACGAGAAAAATTTCGTACAAGTTCACAAACCGCTCCGGCTGCTGTGGTATACTGCAACCAACGATTTCGAAAGGAGCCTTCTCTGATGGACCAGTCCACCCCGCAGCAGCCGTCCCGCAAAAAAACGATCCTCTCGCTCACCGTTCTGGTGGTGCTCACCGGCATCGTCTTCTGGATCTTCCAGCGCCACTGGGCCGAGATCTCTGCCGCGCTGGCACAGCTGCGCTTCTGGCAGGTACTGCTCGTGCTGGCCGTGGGCCTGACCTACCCGGTGCTGGAAGGTCTGGTCAGCTGGGTCATCATCCGCAGCCGGATGCCCGGTTTCACCGTGCGGCAGGCGCTGGAATCGTCGTTCATGGGCACCTTCGGCAACGTCATCTGCCTAGGTGCCGGTGCCATGCCGATGCAGTCCTACTACCTCTACCGCAGCGGCCTGCCGCTTGGCCCCGGCGTGGGCCTGATGACCCTGCAATACGTCTTCCACAAGACCACCGTTCTGCTTTACGCCACCGTGATGCTGTTGCTGCAGCACCGGTGGCTCGCCGCCAACACCTCCGGCGTGATGCACTATCTGCCCGCCGCCTACTGCGTGGTGGCGCTGGTCATCGTGACGCTGGTGCTGCTCTGTGTCTCGCCGCTGGTGCAGCGGCTGGCCCGCTGGGCCATGGGCTTTCTGCCCAAAACAGACCCGCCGGGAAAAATGGCTGGAACAACTGGACACCCTCGGCACCGAGAGCCGCCACCTCCTCGCCGACAAGGGCCGCTGCGTCCAGATCTTCGCGCTGCACACCCTCAAGCTCTTTCTGATGTACACCCTGCCGTATCTCTGCATCCGGTTCATGGGCCTGCCCTGCGGCCTCAGCTTCTGGCAGGTGCAGCTGCTCGCCAGTCTGATGCTCTTCCTCTCCAATGCCCTGCCCAATGTGGCCGGTATGGGTTCCATCGAGACGGCTTTTCTCCTCGTCTTCGGCTCCTTCATGACCCGCGGCGAGGCCATGAGCACCCTGATGCTCTTCCGCATCGCCAGCTACTACTTCGTCTTCGGCTTTTCCGCCGTGGCATCGCTGTTTGCCCAGAAACATCTGGACCGGATGGATGCACAGAAATAGACCGTTACAAACAAAAATCGGGGCACACAGGTGGTCAAGCTGTGTGTCCCGTTTTTTGTTTTCTGTTTTCGCAAAGGCCGCTGTACCAGAGCCGCCTTTGCCGCGCAGGAGGGGCGGAGCAAACCAGAATGCCGCACCCTGCCAAAAGAAAAAGAGAGTATGGAATGGAGGAATCGGAACCCTTTGCAGAGGGTTTCGCAGCCTCGGTTAGATTTAACTAACCTCGCCGTGACAACAGGATACCATAGTTTGTCATGCCTGTCAAGCCCCGATTTGAAATTTTTTTGCGGAAAAAGCTTTTTCTCCAAAAATTGGACACTTGCACTAAGAAACCTTTCCCGCCTTTGTGTAAAATCCATCCGTTCCCTCTTGCTTTTTGCAAAAAACACTGATATTATATTCTTGAGGCTGCTGGGTGTCTGCATCTGCCTGCGCCTTGCAGCTCATTCGTACGCCCCCAGAAGACCGCCGAGAAGCGGTTTTTCAAAGGCTCATTAGTTAGAATATGCTAACCATCGAGAAAATGGTAAAGAGCAAGGAGGTTCCAATGATCAATTTTGAACAGTGGGAAGGCTTTGAGGGCCGCATCTGGAAAGAGGAAGTCAACGTCCGCGACTTCATCCAGAAGAACTATACCCCGTACGACGGCGACGAGTCGTTCCTGGCCGGCCCCACCGAGGCGACCAACCAGCTGTGGGGAGCTTTGCAGAAGCTCCAGAAGGAAGAGCGCGCCAAAGGCGGCGTGCTGGATATGGAGACGGAGGTCGTCAGCAGCCTGACTTCTTACGGCCCCGGCTACATCGACGAATCACTGAAGGATCTGGAGCAGATCGTCGGTCTGCAGACGGATAAGCCCCTCAAGCGCGCCTTCATGCCCTACGGCGGCATCAAGATGGCAGAGCAGGCCTGCACCACCTACGGCTACCAGCCCAGCGAAGAGCTGCACAAGATCTTCACCGACTACACCCGCACCCACAATCAGGCCGTCTTCGACGCTTACACCCCCGAAATGAAGAAGGCTCGTCACACCCATATCATCACCGGCCTGCCCGACACCTACGGCCGCGGCCGCATCGTCGGCGACTACCGCCGCGTGGCACTGTACGGCATCGACGCGCTGATCCGGTTCAAGCAGGAAGACCTCGCCAACTGCGGCGACGGCACCATGACCGATGACGTCATCCGCCTGCGCGAGGAGATCGCCCGCCAGATCAACGCTCTCAAGGGCATGAAGAAGATGGCCGAGGCCTATGGCTACGACATCTCTCAGCCCGCAAAGAACGCCAAGGAAGCCTGCCAGTGGCTCTACTTCGGCTACCTGGCCGCCATCAAGACCCAGAACGGCGCTGCCATGAGCGTGGGCCGCATCTCCACCTTCCTGGATATCTACATCCAGCGCGACCTCGACCAGGGCATCCTGACCGAGAGCGAGGCCCAGGAGCTGATTGACCACATGGTCATGAAGTTCCGCATGGTCAAGTTCGCCCGCATCCCCAGCTACAATCAGCTCTTCTCCGGCGACCCGGTCTGGGCCACCCTGGAAGTGGGCGGCATCGGCATGGACGGCCGCAGCATGGTCACCAAGAACTGCTACCGCTTCCTCCACACGCTGGAGAACATGGGCCCTGCCCCGGAGCCGAACCTGACCGTTCTCTACTCCTCTGCCCTGCCCGAAGCCTTCAAGAAGTACGCCGCCAAGGTCTCCATCGACACCAGCTCCGTCCAGTATGAGAACGACGATGTGATGAAGCCCGTCTGGGGCGACGACTACTCCATCTGCTGCTGCGTGTCTGCTACCCAGACCGGCAAGGAGATGCAGTTCTTCGGTGCCCGCGCAAACCTGGCCAAGTGCCTGCTGTACGCCATCAACGGCGGCGTGGACGAGAAGAGCCACGAGCAGTGCGGCCCCAACTACGCCCCCATCACCAGCGAGTACCTGAACTATGACGATGTTCTGCCCAAGTACGTCCAGATGCTGGACTGGCTGGCCGGTCTGTACGTCAATGTGCTGAACCTCATCCAGTATATGCACGACAAGTACTACTACGAAGAGGCTGAGATGGCTCTCATCGACACCGATGTCCGCCGCACCTTCGCCACCGGCATCGCAGGCTTCTCCCACGTCATCGACTCCCTGAGCGCCATCAAGTACGCCAAGGTCAAGGCCCTGCGCGACGAGACCGGCCTTGCCACCGGCTTTGAGATCGAGGGCGACTTCCCGAAATACGGCAACGACGACGACCGCGCCGACGAAATCGGCGTCTGGCTGCTGAAGACCTTCCTGGAGATGATCAAGAAGCGCCACACCTACCGCAACTCCGAGGCGACCACGTCCATCCTGACCATCACGTCCAACGTCGTCTACGGCAAGTACACCGGCGCTCTGCCCGATGGCCGCGCCGCCTTCACCCCGTTTG
>OGNM01000737.1_pt1 | contig 17374 bp, 17 predicted proteins | sample 1573441 | NCBI WGS metagenome assembly OGNM01 (sample SAMEA2581915, study PRJEB24529) | metagenome | biome: Human gut stool | place: China | collected 2011
CCCGCCCTGCTTACAAATTATATTCTGCTATATCTTAATCTGACACATGATATGTTTTCCATTATAGTATGTCGATGACATACTCCTTGCTGAACGAATGGCCAGCCTCAAGACTGTTTGAATACTCACGGTCCGCCAGATCTCCGTCATATCCCTCGCGGTCACACCTGCCAAACCAAGGCTCTATGCAGACAAATGGCGCATGTTTCTTTGCAGGAGACCATATGCCTATCTGCGGCACATCAAATCTCAACTGCAAAACCGGCGCATCAGATGAGTTCCTTAATGTAATCGTATTTATACCCTTACCATCCATGATCAGGGCATCCTCATCAAACATCTCATCACGCAGCTTTAAGACTCCATCTGTCAGTCTGTGCGTAACTGTTCTATCTCCAAGAACTCCATTTGCTGTCAAAAGACCACATTCAATCTCGTTCTTACCTGTGTGCATATCCAGAGAATAACCGCCGATGCCTCCCTCACATGCAAATGCAGGATGAGCACCGATAGAAAAATGAATCGTGTCAGTTCCCTCATTCACAACGGTCCACATAACATGTACAGATGAACCTTCAAGTCTGTATCCTATACAAAGACTGAAATCAAACGGATAGCTCTTCTGCCATGTATCATTCTTCTCAAGCACAAACAGCAGTGTATCACCAGTCTGGCCAGCCACTACAAACTCGCTGTCCCTTGCAAATCCGTGCTGAGGTATATTCTCATAAACCACCCCGTTATGTCTGTAACGCTGTCCTTCAAGCTTTCCCACAAATGGAAACAGCACAGGAGAAACTCTTCCCCAATACTCAGCATCACCGCACCACATGTATTCTCTGTCTGTCTCGATACTCTTCAGGCTCACAAGCTCAGCGCCGTGAGTATTCACCTTTATAGCGATCTTATCATTTTTTAATTCAACAATACCCATCATGTCCTCCTATACTCCAGCCAGTCTGGCTGATCATAATTTGCAAATAATATTATACACTTTTATAACATTATAACACAGGTACAAAAAAATACGGTCGCTTAATGAACTAATAAGCAACCGTATTTTATATACTGTTTCTCGGCATCCACACCTCGTTATCCAAGCGCGATCATTCTGTTGATGCAGCGGGAAGCCCCCTCCATCACCTCATCAGAAAGGACTATCTCTTCGCCACCTGTGCCATTTAATACATTCAATATGTCAACCAGGGTAGTAAGCTTCATATTATGGCACATCAGCTTTGAAGAAATTGGATAGAACATTTTGTCAGGGCACTCATACTGAAGATGCTCCACAATACTGTGCTCTGTACCGATGATAAATTCTTTTTTCTCTGACTTTCTGGCATATGCCATAATTCCTGTGGTTGAACCTACATAATCAGCCTCTGCAACTACATCCGGCCTACACTCAGGATGGACAAGAAGTTCCGCATGCGGATGTAACGCTTTTGCCTTCAAAGCATCATCTAGGGTAACCGCAAGATGTCTGGGACATCCGCCGTTAAAAAATACAAATTCCTTTTCCGACATCTGCTTTTGAACATAGTTTCCAAGATTCGGATCTGGAATAAAAAGAATCTTGTCATTATCAAGCTTGCTGCATATCTGAACTGCTGATGAGGATGTCACACATACATCACAGGCAGTTTTCAATTCAGATGTCGTATTTATATAGGCGACAACCGCATATCCCGGATACTTCTTCTTCATCTCATCCAGCGTTTCAAGGTTCATCTGCTCAGCCATCGGACATCCGGCTTCAGGGTTAGGCAGATACACATTCTTATCAGGGGACAATATCTTACATGTCTCCGCCATAAAACGCACACCACACATTATTATATTTTTGCGGGAATCCTTGCTCGCCTCAACGCTAAGTCCATATGAATCTCCCATATAATCTGCAACTTCAAGAATCTCATGTCCCTGATAAGCATGTGCCAGTATGCAGAAATCATTCTCTTTCTTCAGTCTGATTATCTCTTCCTGTATCTCTTTTATCGTCATTTTATTCTCTCCAAATCATTTTGTATTATTTCTCCCACTCCTGCCACGGAACAAGGAAGCCTGTCTCATCGAGCTTCTGCTCTATGTTGTCCAGGATTTCTTCACTTGGAGCCTCTATCAGATGGTAATGATATCCGTTCGTAGCATTTCCAAGCAGGGACGACTGGCTGTTTTCCAATTTTTTCATAAATTTTGCCACGTCGTATCTGGAAGCAATATTCATCTTTGCAGTAACACGATTGTACACCGTATGACTTATACTTACATTCTTTACAACACCGCCATAATCAACTATGATCGTGAGTTCTTCCTCAGTCCTGTCATAACCGTGTTTTACTTTAAACTCTCTCTGACATTTTGATTCATTCTTGTATATATAACCCCTGTTAGTTGCAATTATGCCATCATCAGCCGCCCTGATCACTGCAATGTCCTGCACTATTATCTGTCTACTGACATCGAATTCTGACGCAAGCTTATTTGCCGGAACAGGGACATCTGAATTCTTCACAATGTCAAGTATCCTTTTCCTTCTCTCTTTTGCCTTCACTTTATTCCTCCGCATGAAGATTTTTCATCGATATATCCATTATAGGTGAACTGTGTGTAAGCGCACCGCTTGATATATAATCCACTCCCAATGATACCAGTCTCTCTATGTTCTCTTTTGTAACATTGCCTGAACATTCTGTCTCCGCACGTCCATCGATCAAATCAATCGCAGCCCTCATCTGATCCGTTGTCATATTGTCAAGCATAATGATATCGGCTCCTGCTTCAACAGCCTCTTTTACCTGACCCAGTGTCTCAACTTCAACCTCTATCTTGCGGACAAATGGTGCATAATCCTTTGCCATTCTAACTGCATTGGTTATACTTCCCGCAGCGCCTATATGATTATCCTTAAGCAATACTCCATCTGACAAATTGTATCTGTGATTGCTTCCTCCGCCGACTCTGACTGCATACTTCTCAAATATACGGCAATTAGGTGTGGTCTTTCTGGTATCCAGCAGAGTAGTCCTGCTTCCTTTAAGAAGTTCTGCAACCTCATGGGTATATGTAGCTATACCACTCATACGCTGGAGATAATTAAGCGCAACCCTCTCGCCAGAGAGAAGAACCCTGATATCACCAGTCACAATTCCCATAAGCTGGCCAGCCTTCACCTCATCGCCATCTTTGCAGAAGAACTCAACCTCAGTGCTGTCATCTAAGAGTGTAAATACTCTTGCATATACATCAAGTCCTGCAATGATTCCATCCTGCTTGCATATCAGGTCGACCTTTCCTTTCTGTGCCTTTGGCATCACCGCATTTGTGGATACATCCTCACTTGTGATATCCTCCTGTAAAGCCATCATTATAAGCTTGTCCGCATTCAATTTCATTGTTATCTGATTCATTCTCAGCCTCTTCTTTCCGTTTCTGTCAAAACTATATTCTTATATTCTCTAAACAAACCATCTATATCTTCATATTCAGACAGATCTATGTTGTCTTCTCCACAGCCTCTGTGTTCTCTGCTGAACATGATATCATCTGCCGCTCTCTGTGCAAAAACAAGCGACTCAAGTAACGAATTGCTTGCCAGTCTGTTTCTGCCATGCACTCCATTACATCCGGCTTCTCCTACCGCGTACAAGCCTTCCATAGATGTCCTTCCGGCGAGATCTGCCTTCACTCCGCCCATGTGGTAATGCTGAGCCGGCACAACCGGTATCGGTTCAACAAGCACATCATATCCCTCATCCTTACACTGCTTGTATATATGTGGAAAATGCTGCAAGATCACATCTCTTCCAAGCGGTCTCAGATCTTCCCACACATGCTCCGTTCCATCTATCTCCATCTGTTTCCATATTGCACGGCTGACTACATCACGAGGCTGCAGTTCATCTGTAAACCTTTCTCCCGCCTTGTTAATAAGCCATGCTCCCTCTCCTCTCACAGATTCGGATATCAGAAACCTTCTTCCCTTATTCCGGCTAAACAGTGTTGTCGGGTGGATCTGCACATAATTCAGATTCTCTACCTCTACACCATGTTTTAAGGCAATTGCTATGGCATCACCTGTTATATGGGCAAAATTCGTTGAGTTCTTATATATACCTCCGATTCCACCACACGCCAATACAACATTGTTGGATCTAAGTATGCTTATGTTCTTGGCCTCATCAGCTATAACCACGCCACCACAGGCATTGTCATTGCAGACGATGTCGAGCATAGTCGTATACTCATATATCTCGATATTTGATTTCTTCTTTGCGCATTCCAGCAAAGTGGATGTAATCTCTTTGCCGGTAATGTCCTCATGAAACAATATTCTAGGCTGGCTGTGAGCTCCCTCCTTGGTGAAGGCAAGCTTACCGCTCTCATCTCTCTCGAATCTGACTCCAAGCCTTACCAATTCTCTGATAACAAGATTAGATGATCTGATCATCAGATCGACGGTCTTTTTATTATTCTCATAATGGCCGGCTCTCATGGTGTCTTCAAAATAATCTTCGTAATCTTCCTCACCCCGCAGCATACATATGCCGCCCTGGGCCAAAAAAGAGTCGGACTCATCAGCCCGCCTTTTTGTGATAATACAGACTTTTTTTGTCTCTGGAAAATTCAACGCACAGAACAAACCTGCAGCGCCAGTTCCCACAATAATAACATCATATACAGTGTTCATCATTTCTCCTCTTCAAGTAGGCATCATATTATTCTTTATAACCTGACTTGCATATAAACATAACATATGTAAACACATATGTAAAGATATATGTAATGTTATGTGTAAACTTTTGATGTAAACCTTTTTTGATGTGAGTTTTCGAAATAATGCACACCATAAGTCTCTACTTTAAGACTTTCTTTATCTGTTTCTCTGTGGCAATCGGGTAGATATCATCCATATGCTTCACTATCCTCTCCCATGACTCCTCCGGGCTCTCACCATATGCAGACGTCACGTGGTCATATCCCCACAGCTTCTCCGGCATGGAATACACAGCCACATTCCAGCCGTATTCCGCGCCCTTCTTGTTCAACCGTTTTCTGAAGTCACATGCACACAGATAGGTCTGCATCTGGAGCTGTGTCATCGTACCCTCAAAGCCTTTCTCTCCGCCCTTGCCAAATCCGGCAAGCTTCTTTATATCGAATGAAAAAAGTTCTGTATTGTACATACTATCCAGCTTTTCTGCTGCAAATTCCTCATCGCTCTCCTCGTCTATCCGGTCATCCATAAACAGGTCCATGATCTTCTTCTGTCTGAATGATGCAAGCTCATCATCCCATCTGGCATCGAAATCATATCCAGCTCTTCTATAATTTGCAAAATACGGGAACCATTTCTTTGAGATAAATCCCGCCTTATTGTGGAAAAATCTGCCGTATGCGATATCGCCTCTTCTGGCTATGATCTCACGCCACACCCAAGGATCCCTCTGCGGGTATTCACTCCACCAATACTTCTCCGTGGTTCGCTCTTCCACCGAAAATCCAGGTATCTCATTGCGGAAAAGAGGCAGGAATCCCACTTCCTCTATATATCCGATAAGTTCGTCCACCGTGTGCAGGCACTCCGGATCATCCTCCGAAACTCCATACATGATCCATGTTCCGTCTTTTGATTCCATAAACTCTCCTAAATTATTCGCCCCTCAAGGTGATCCATCTCATGGAGCACTATCTGGGCTATATATCCGTTGAACTTCATACGCTTTTTTGCAAATGATGCATCCTGAAACTCTACTTCTATGTCTCTATACCTTGTCACCTTTCTCGTGCCGTCCAGAGACAGACATCCCTCCTCTGTCTCGTAAGCCCCCGACTTTGACAGGAGTACCGGATTCAGCATGACAACATTGGCAAATCCCATACTGACGATGATTATCCTCTTCTTATATCCGATCATGTTGCCCGCCATGCCGACGCACCTCGCCTGATTTGCCGCTAATGTGTCCTGCATATCTGCTATAATCCCCGCATCCATAGTCGTCATCGGAGATGACTTCTGGCTGAGAAACATCTGATCTCTTACTATCTGTTTTACCATGGTCTATTACCTTTCCTTATCTACTCACCATTCTTCACGTACAGGAATAATTTCGACTTGAGCAGCTTCTTCGGCGTTGCCGAGATCTCGCATATCTCCTCGTATATGCGGTTGCACACGATAAAATACGCAGCCAGGGCAGTCAGCACATTCTTCTGATTTGCCCACTGGAAATTATACATTCCAGTCTTCTCGTTCCTGTCACTTCTGGCATGTTTTACCAGATTATAGTCATTCCACCAATCTGCGATCCGGTCACCCACAAACGCACTGAACGGCTTCAGCTCAATATCCTCAAAAGTATCTATCGTCCTCACCGCATCCAACCGGATATCCGGGAATTTTCTAAGCACAGGAGTAAGCCTGTCATGTATACTGTACTTCTTCCTGTAATCATCCTCCTCGACTATCTTGCAATATATCTCTATCAGAGAGTCTATATTGCTGCAGATATTCAAGAACATATTTATGTATCTGCTTGAAAATGTCGAGAAGTTGCTCTTGTGTATATCCACATACTCAGAACTGATCCGGACATCCTTCTCAATGATCTGGTATTGTTTCCAGAAAATATTCAGGAACTCCTTCTCAGTTATGACAACTCTGGTCTTCTTCACCAGAACATTTACCCACAAATGTCCCTGACCTGTCCTGTCAGTTCTCACATCCTGACTCGTCCATACATCCTCAAGAACCGCGCCTGAAACCGAATACACCATATCACAAACCTTTGTCTCGGTATAATTGGCAAATGTTCTTCCATCATCCCGCGTCTGCTCACCTTTTCCATACTTCCACGAAGCATAAAATACACCATCAATCTTAAGTGCTTTCATAACCTTCGCAAAGATCTTGATCATATCACCCTTGTCAACATGGAGCAACGAAGCACACGCCCACACAGCGTCAAATTCATTCTCATAATTCATGTCCTCAATGCGCTTATGTACAGCCTCTTTTCCCGTCAGCTCCTGAGTTTTCCTGCACATAGCCTCAGACGCATCCAGAGATACGACATCATATCCCTTGTCCAGAAAATATTTGCTGTCACGGCCACTGCCGCAGCCAAGATCAAGAATCCTGCTGCCCGGCTTGAGATTTTCCTCAAAGTGCTGGTATATGTCCGACATGTCAGCATTTCTGGTGATCTCTGAATATCTGTCAGCATATTTGTTGTAGTATTCTATTGTTCTGTTTGTATTTTTATCATTCATTAAAATCTGACCTCTTCCGGTTCATTGGTGGTGAGGGTTCGAATCCCCCTCCACCTTCATATGTATCTACAGATTATTCTCGCTTTCTTATTCAAATGTCTCTCCATAAGCATCTGATCGATATTCTCATTTGTATTCCACTTTCCCGATTGGTGTATCGCAAATGCACCTTTTCCCAGTGCCATCGCAGCCACGCCATAATCCTGAGTTACAACTATATCACCTCTATGGCAAATGCTTATCAGCTTGTAATCCACCGCATCCGCCCCGGCACCGACTACTACAACCTCACTGTAATCAGATGTGAGGACATGGTTAGTATCGCATAGAAGCGTTACCGGGATGTTGTATTTTGTTGCTATGTCTTCTGCTATGCCTACTACGGGGCAGGCGTCGGCGTCTATGTATATGTGCATGGGTAAGTCCTCCTACAACAGGTCTCAATCGTTATCTTTTTCACTTTTTATCACGTCAATATAACCACCAGTTATAACTCCTGCCGGTAACGCCACTACTGCTATACCGACTATAGATGATACCATACTTACCAGCTTTCCAAATACAGTAACCGGGTATATATCACCGTAGCCTACAGTAGTAAGTGCAGTGGTCGACCAATATAATGCATCAAACAGCGAATTAAAACTTTCTGGCTCGACCTAAAACATAATAAGTCCTGATACTATTATGTACCCAAATGCCAAATAACACACAGCCATCAAAATGCTCTTTTCTTTCTTCAGGACTTCAACTATTATTCTAATACTTTTGGAATATCTCACAAACCTCAATATACGGAAGGTTCGTATCAACCTAAATAATTTGAATAGTCTAAACCCATAGTTCAGAATAGTTACAGATGGCAAAATAGATAACAAATCAATAATCGCCATAGGTGAAAACGGATAAATAACAAAGGCTCGATACTTATACTTCGAAAGTTTAAAGTCTGCTGTAAACCATCTCAAAAGATAATCAATAACAAATATAGTAACTGTAACCTTATCAATTATGTTCAAATAATTATTCTGTTCTTTAAAACACAGAGGGATGATACTTGCACATATCACAATCATCATAAACATATCGTATAGTGCGCTTAACTTGTCATCATCATTTGCAATCTCTATTATATCATAAATTCGCTTTCTCATTAAAATCTTACCTTTCCAGGCTTCAACATATCAGTATCATTCTTCATTACATTTTTAGTTATTTTCTTACATCGTCTTATACCAACTTATCTATACGAAATAACTAATGCTATAATTGCTAATATAAAACTCAATAAAGCAATTATGCTTGACGTATAAGCATATATATCTGTACTATCAGTCTCTTCTTCAAATTTTCTACCAGCAAAAATTGTACTTCCTCCTATTACAAGCAAGACTATTCCCATAAATACAAATATTATCGTACGGAATAGTCCTATATTATTTATATTTACAGAACTGGCTATAATCACCAGTATACCTGCAAGCCAAATTATCCATCCAAGTAAGCTAATTACAATAGAGACAATACAACCAAGTAATTCTATATATATTTTCCCCTGTGTTATTATTTTTTTATTACTCAAGAATGGCAGAAAAACTATTCTTAACGCGGTTCTTACTTGTCTAGACTTTTCTTTTTCGTCTGTATCTTTAATGATATTATATGAATTTGCTTTACTTTCTTCATCATATTTTTTCAAAGCCAAATATAGTGCTTCAGCGTAAAGTTCAATGTCTTTTTCCCTATCCTTCTTGACATCACTTTGCTTGTTGCCATACTTTCTATTTTTTCTTTTGCCCATCGCTTCCCCTATATAAATTTATTTACATTTAAGATCAATTACTTCTCCTTGTTATGCAGCAATATTATTCATTAACGCTTTATTATAACTTGTGAAATCTATTGTTTTATTCCCCAACGATTCCACTATATATCCATATCTACTAATAGTAGAAATTACTATAGGTTACTTAACACTCCATTGTGGACATCTGACGCATTAATCTACAACAGTAGAAATTACTATAGGTTACTTAACTATATTGACGGAAAGAGGATCGGTAGATCTACAACAGTATAAATTACTATAGGTTACTTAACGAATCGCCCGAACCATCTCGGTATTGAAATCTACAACAGTAGAAATTACTATAGGTTACTTAACCCATATTTTAAATTCGGGCGTGTACTATCTACAACAGTAGAAATTACTATAGGTTACTTAACTCAAAAATATTGACGTAAGCCCGCCTTCCGATCTACAACAGTAGAAATTACTATAGGTTACTTAACCGGATCTGCTCATAGCGGACAAGCCTACAACAAATCTACAACAGTAGAAATTACTATAGGTTACTTAACCGTCCGGGAGTTTGATCTTCAGCTTTTATCTACAACAGTAGAAATTACTATAGGTTACTTAACAATGAAGAAGGTTGGTGGCGATTGGATATCTACAACAGTAGAAATTACTATAGGTTACTTAACTAACGCTTCAATCGTTCTTTCAATTCAAATCTACAACAGTAGAAATTACTATAGGTTACTTAACAAAAAATTCATAAATCAACACTCTCGATCTACAACAGTAGAAATTACTATAGGTTACTTAACATAGCAAGATGAAACAGGCTATTGAATCTACAACAGTAGAAATTACTATAGGTTACTTAACATCATATAGTCGTATTCTTTTTGATAATGATATGTACAACAGTAGAAATTACTATAGGTTACTTAACTTGGTACAATGATGCGATTTACACAATATCTACAACAGTAGAAATTACTATAGGTTACTTAACTTGTTATTTGGCACGGTAAAAGAAGCTGAATCTACAACAGTAGAAATTACTATAGGTTACTTAACCACCAACGGAAAGACTGATAAAGACTAATCTACAACAGTAGAAATTACTATAGGTTACTTAACAAACATATCCGTGTTCGGTGTACAGCATCTACAACAGTAGAAATTACTATAGGTTACTTAACTATGTTCGTGTTTGGTGTGCTATCTGCATCTACAACAGTAGAAATTACTATAGGTTACTTAACTCAGTAAGCTTGAGGTGGACGACTTCAATCTACAACAGTAGAAATTACTATAGGTTACTTAACATCGGACTACTTCTCAAACGAAAGCGCATCTACAACAGTAGAAATTACTATAGGTTACTTAACTTGACTAAAGGTGAATTATACGGATGTTATCTACAACAGTAGAAATTACTATAGGTTACTTAACTGCACTGTGAAACCTTTGCCAATAAATATCTACAACAGTAGAAATTACTATAGGTTACTTAACCCTATCGATGATCTCACAAACTGCCCAATCTACAACAGTAGAAATTACTATAGGTTACTTAACCCGCAGGCTACTAGGTCATTAGTTGGTATCTACAACAGTAGAAATTACTATAGGTTACTTAACTCATAAAGCGCAGAGAGTTGACAAGCTATCTACAACAGTAGAAATTACTATAGGTTACTTAACGCCGCTATCAACCCTATACTGCCATCATCTACAACAGTAGAAATTACTATAGGTTACTTAACTCAGTTGATACAGTTTCCTCAGCTGGATCTACAACAGTAGAAATTACTATAGGTTACTTAACCCGGGAAAGAAGATGAAGTTGATGCCGAATCTACAACAGTAGAAATTACTATAGGTTACTTAACCCCATTTTTGTGTTTTTACACAATTTTCTGTCTTGTAACCATCATATTCGATTATTTTTTTATTTATTTTACCCATATATATTAAGTAACCTATTTATTATTGATTATAAAGACCAAGGTTTGCATTATTGAATAACAATAAAATCCTTTTCGTCATTTTTGGCATACCCAAATCTTAACACCTCACAATTTGAGGACATTTTAAATATCATAACACTATCCTCCTGAGTAAAACTTTTTTCAAACTTATTGCTTATATCTGTAACTATATTCTCTATTATTCTCTGACTATTGTCAATTTCAAATACCGAATACTGCAATCTATGTCCAAATCGTGATAAATACTTTGAAAACTTTGTCCTAAGTTTATCATCTGATATATCATAACTAACTATAACCATATTCGCTCCCATCTAATGTAACTCGAAACTAGGAAACTGTTCTACACTTTTCATTTTCATAAAAAATCTATAATATTTTTGTATGTATAAGAATATATCGTCCTTGTAATCGAGTATCGCTGCCATAATAAACTGTATATATGTAGCATTATATTTCATCTGCAAATACCATCTACTGCCATATAAATCGAAATCTTCTTTTTTGCACTGTCCTAAATTAATTGCTTTTCGTATTGCATAATCCACTATAGGCCTCATCGGCTCCATCAGATCACATACAAGAGATTTCCTCATATAAAAGCATTTATGGAATACCCCATAATAAGTGTCAAATCCATACACTTGCAACATCGCATCAACGATATTGAATAACATAGTATACGCTATATCCAGTGTAACATTTATGTAATCATTCTTTATTCGGGGTTTTCTACCATTCCAATTAACATTATCAAACATTCTTGGGAAATACACTTTTGCTGCATTCCCTTCTATCCCCATCACTGTCAAATAATCCATATTTTCGCACAAAGAGTCCGACAAACTATCCAATAAAGCAATTCCTTCTTTAATATATTGATTCTTTACTCTTATTTTTCTCAACGCCTCTGATTGATTAATTATTTTGTTTTTCTCAATTCTTATACCTATCTCAGTACCTTCATAAGTATATTGATGCTTTCTTAATAAGGTATTTCTCTCCATTCTTGCACCTATAACCTCATACACCTTAAATGTCATACTCATTAAGCAAATCGAAAAGCCAAACTTCTTACTCCGTTGTATAAGCCCACTTGTTATTGATATATTTCCTACTATACACAACATAAACAATCTATAACATGTTGATTGATATTTAGTCTTCCCTGCTTTGTCCTTTACTACAATATTGTCATTAGAAAACGTAAGTTTATCGCCTTCCTTGGGAAACATAAAAATAATTTGTTTCTTGCTGAAATCATTAGCACTTAACATACTTAGTCACCTCTACTTGCCGACCTGTCACAAGCATCTTCATATATACAATTAGAGCATTTCTGAGCATTGTCTTGAACAAATCCATTCATATCAAAAGTTCTCATAGTACATATCAAATTTTCAAATTTCTGCTTCATCTCTAAATCATTCTCTGGCAAAGCAATATTATAATTCTTATTATCATCTATGCTGTGAATTTTTAAAAAATCCACAGTATACCCCATCTCCACCATTGAATAGTACTGCCCATATAATTGAAATACATATCCGTCATAAATCTTATTCACATGCTTTTTTCTCTCTATCAGCATTCTTTTTCTTGAATCATATACATCAATTTTACCAATTATACGATATTTCTCCGAATATACATCTATGCCTGTTAGTATTTCTTTTCTTGTTGAATAATTACCATGATCAACAGTTTCATGAGCCTTAGTGCCATTCAGTTGTGATTTCGACTGATACGTCAGTATATCTGAATAACCATAAAGCCCATGAAAGTATATTGACACCGGACAAAATATAAAATCATTTAGAGTTGATATTAATATGATATCATCCATTCTTAAAACCTTCTATTTTGTATAAAATCGAACCAGTTATAATTATTTAGACTTAACAATTTTCTGTTGAATTTCTCTCCTTCTTTCCAGTTATTCTTTATGGCTATGACATTGTACAGACCTTTTAATGCAATGCAATATGCACCATTAGCATCTGCATCCTTTGGTAACTCTGTTTCTTCATTGAAAATATAATTTTCCGAATCATAAAACCGTCCATTTTCATCCATAACTGGCGATACTATTCTGTCGTATTCAGCTTCTGTCCTATCGTATCTCTCTGACTTACTGTTACGAAGTTGAACAGTCAACCTTATTATTTCTATCAATTCATTGATCAGCTTCTTCTGTACACTCGATTCTAATTCAAGAATATCTTCAATTAAATTATGTCCATCATCGTATTTCATATGTGAACTGTCAAACAAGTCTTTAATTCTACTTTCCACATTCCAAACATCATCCTTCCACCCGTAAGATGTATGTTCCTTTTTTATACGCTCGCCTCGTAAATATATAACCCACTTCGTTTTTGCCAGAGTGGTATTATGTGTTTTAAAGTTGTCATAATCAAATGATATTGAAAACAATCTCTTCTCTGTATCATATCGTATACTGTCTAATGATCTGACAAAATCCAATTTTGTTTCAAAATTAGAATATTCTCTAAAATTGAATACATTTACAAAGCCTGTTAACGGATCAATCTTAGATGTATACGCAGCAGGTACATAGAATATGATTCCACACTGGCTACCAAGTTTCTCTAAAGAATCTGGAATATACGTAAGCTGATACCCTCTTAGTACACCTCCTGGTTCATCGGCTTTTCGACTTTTATCTACCAAGTATGCCAGTTTAGATATCAACATATTCTCAAATTTCTGGTATACCTGACGTTCAACCCTAAACCTACCTCGTTTAAATCCATAATTTAGATCTTCCATAACAATGATTGCATTATATTTCAACACCATCTTCGATATTTCATGAATTACCTGTGACAAGTATCCCTCTTTTATTTCTTTTATCTTTCCAATTTCTTTCCAATTTTTTCTCGCATCTGTCCGGGCACTTTCTTTGTTGACCAGTTTGTCTTTATAATTATATCTTCTAACTATATTTGTTACAGTTTCATAGCTTTCTATCATATTGAAAGACTTCTGCTCAACAATCTTTCCCTTTTTATTAATTACTGACACATAAAGGAGATTTCTTTCTCCTCTATCAATTCCAATCACATGAAGCTCATCATTTTCCGCTATATACTTGAGTACCTTTTCATTTATATTAATTCTTCCATCTGCTTTGAAATTGATAGTTATAGGCAAATGTATAAAAAACTTATCTACTGTATACCTGCGATCCTTGACTATATCCATAGTAGCTTCATAATGAGATACTTTGTCCTTATATTGAACAGCTTTGTCTGAAAGAATTCCGATACCACCATTTCTCCAATAATCAACAAGTTCCATATAGCAATCATCTGGTACTTATTCAATAATAACTCTTTTTTCTTTACTGTTTTCAGTGTTATCCTCAACCTTATATGTTTTATTGACTAAAATCGTACCCTTTTTATGTTCTACTTTTTTCTTGACACTTGATTTTCTATAAAATAATTCTGCCTCTCCGTTCAATTTTATAACTATGTTTTTAAGATTGTCTTCGCTAAATATATTTTTGAGGTACTTCGTATGAAGATTATCCATTCCTTTACTATTCGGTGCAAAGTCTTTATTATAGATTTGAAACAGATATATTTGACCATCACGATCAAGTTGTTCTACATCTTCTGAACTTATATATGTCCAGTCAATCTTATATCCCTGACACTCCACTTCTCTATAGAATTCTGATATATCATTGTACGATTCTGTATCAGCAAATTTAAAATTATACGCCTTATAATTTGGATAACAGCTTATACATTCTTTATAATAATCAATTAGCTTCCAGCAGAATTCTACATCAAAATTTACCGATGATTTCAAGTGTTTACCCAACTCATATCCCCGCAATATTTCATCAGGTATTCCATGTGATTCATTCCACAATCTAGACTTAATAAACACATGTGGTAAAGTCTTACTTGCCCCAGGGAGCAAATAATAATTCATTTTCTTATAATCTGTTTCAGAATTGCAAACATCGTGTCCTGATATAACAGTCTTAGCTGGTTTATTTCTTGGGTTAAATATTGCCAAATATATTTTTTCATCACGAATCAATATAATAGCATTGTTATCAAATTCCTTTGATTTCGACCATCCATCGGCAAGAGTCGGTGATCCGAAGTTCAATTTTATCTTTTCCTGACTATAAGGCTTCTGTGTAACATAGTTACGCACTTTGTTATATAAATTCACAATTTCCGACATATCCTCATTAAGTTCATCAAGTTCTGAATAAAACTCCATATCCTTATCAACTAGCTCATCAATCACAAACGATTTCATCCAATGATAAATACTCATATATTTATCAAGATATGTTTTTATATCCATGACAATCTGTTCATTTTGAATCAAGCTAATTTTGTCGTTAAATTTAAAATCCGTAATTTGAAAGTTATCTATCTCATCTATTATTTTAGTAACAAATTCAGTTACTTCATGCTCCAAACATGTGCTATCTATTTTATAATATGAATTAACCAGTCTCTGCAAATCACCCAGACTACAGCTCTTTACTTTCTTAATTTCCTTCTGAATCTTTTCTTCCCTGTTGTCTTTATTTCCTTTGACAATTTTCGAGAAATACTTATACAAGCTTGAAGCTATCACATCCCATTTATGATCAATGTATACAGAGACATTCTCGAACGCTTTAGATGAAATATATATCTTATTTACGTCATATAAAGATATGCTTTTCCCTATAGTTCTGAGACGTGATATAATATTTTTTTCTTTTATTAGAGCATTAAATGAATTAATCGCATTTATCACTTGTGCATCATCTTGAAAGCCTAATGGAATTTCAAACCCGGTTTCTGCTTTACATAAAATCTGTTTATGTAATTTTTGCATTTTAAACTTTGATCTGGAGCATTTTTTGCTCTGGCAATATAAATTCATATGAGCATTAATAACCCCACATATATTATTATATAAATCTATTCCACTCTGGGATATAAATCGTCCATATGCTTCTTCGGTATATACCACATCTAACTGGTCACCTTGCAGAAAAACATATGCCTCTTCTTCAATCTTCTCAATTTCTTCACAAGCAATCTGTTTTATTCTATTATAAGCATCCAGGTTATCCATATATATTTTGGCATTCTCGTGTATGATTCTATATGATATAGATGACGCTATTGCCTTATCAGAAAATACATTTTGTCTACTTGCCCAAAATTCTTTAAAATAAACTGTGAATCCGTAAAATCTTTTTATTGCTTCTAATCTGTCTTCTCTATCAGTTTCATATTTCTCCAATATATATTTTGGTAAAATCTTTGTTATCATACCAGCACTGAGCATGACTTTATATTCAGGATCTTGAGAGAATTTTTTTCCTATTTTTTTACGAAGCATATCCTGAATTTTTATCAACTCTTTTGAAGTTGCATCACTTTTATCTATTTTCGCTTTATGCATTAATTCAAACAAATTTTTCCATTCTATATCATGTAAATTATCTAGAACCTTACTTATAAAATCGCGATAATAATCATCCATCATTTCTTTTGCTACATACTGATCTTCATTTTTGTTTGTATCAGCCGCAATAAAATCACTCTCAGCAATATGTCTCTTAGTATAATCTGATGGAATTAACTCATTTCTTAACGTTTTACTTAATGCGTTGATTCCAGTAAACGAATCAAACGAATTTGATATTTTATTACCTACCATATAACTCCTCCCTTAAAATCAATCTATATAATATGATAACATAATAACATACATCAACGAGTTTGTCACTAATTTTATTAGTTAATGTAATTTTGAATTTAATCTGAGTAAAAAAGAATAACGCCATATTCAGCGTTAAACTTTTTACATTAACTAAATCTACCACAGTAGAAATTTATTTCAAGGCACTTAACATACCTCTACTCTTTTTTTTATATACACATACTATAACTCACACTTGGATACTCATCTAAGTGCAAGACGGATTGTACTAATGAATCTACAACAGTAGAAATTACTATAGGTTACTTAACGCATGACGTCAATCCTTATACATGCGAATCTACAACAGTAGAAATTTCTATAGGTTATTTAACCCGCACAGCTAACATTTATATGCCAAATCTACAGTATTATATTACTTTTCTACCTCTGATTGTGTCAAGTATTACTTTCTATATTTACACTAGTATTCTTCATACTATACTCGTCTCACCATCAAAATCTTTATAGATTTCCAATCTTCTCCAGCCCCACCCCAATCTTCAAGTTTCTCTCCGTCTCCACCCTATCAAACTTAACCTCATAGCACCATATA
>OGNM01000745.1_pt1 | contig 17158 bp, 19 predicted proteins | sample 1573441 | NCBI WGS metagenome assembly OGNM01 (sample SAMEA2581915, study PRJEB24529) | metagenome | biome: Human gut stool | place: China | collected 2011
AACTTAGACGTTGTAATGGGACTAGAAAACAGAATAGTATATGACATAGTAGATGTTGTAGAAAAAAAATGCAAACTAAGACAAGCCCTAATAAAAGATAAAAGATTCAAAGAATTATACCTATTACCAGCTGCCCAAACAAGAGACAAGAGCGCTGTAAACGAAGAACAAATGAAAGAATTAACAAACAAACTAAAAGAAGAATTTGACTATATCTTAATAGACTGCCCAGCAGGAATAGAACAAGGATTTAAAAATGCTATTGCAGGAGCGGACAGAGCAATAGTAGTAACAACAGCAGAAATATCAGCAATAAGAGACGCAGACAGAATAATAGGATTATTAGAATCATCAGAAATCAAAAATCCAGAACTAGTAATAAACAAAATAAGACCAAGTATGGTAAAAAGAGGAGAAATGATGGATGTTGACGACATAGTGGACTTGCTATCTATAGACTTAATAGGAGTTGTACCAGATGACGAATACATAATAACACAAACAAACAAAGGAGAACCAGTAATACAAAACAGAAAAGCACCATCAGGAAAAGCATATATGGAAATAGCCAAAAGAGTATTAGGAGAAAAAATAGAAGTAACAATACCTAAAGAAGAAAAAGGTAGAGTTATCAGAAAGACCGTTATTGACAACGGTACTGTAGGTCGGCGATTAACAGATGAAGAATTTGTTAATATGTATCCTTCTCAATGTAATATCTTTAAAGAGATATTTAAAGAAGAATTTCAAAAACTAAAAAATAAAAAGTAATGATATTTGAACATGAATTTATCGATCTAGCTAATACTGCTGGTATTAGTAATGTTTCTACTAGAGGACAACCTATTACTTCTACACTTTGTAAAAAAGATATAAAAGGATCAATAAAGAGCGCAATTAGTGAGAATCCTAGTTTTAAGCAATTTCTTGAAGAGAATAATGCTTATGGTAGATACGTGAAAAATATCACCAATCAAATATTGCAAAGCAGAAATACTTCTAATGAACTAACTAGATGTATACATAAAATTGCTCATAGTGGTTATAGTAATAGAGAGATCATTAATAACACTATTTCTTGGATTAATACATCAGAAGGTATCAACTATTGGTCTGGATTATGTTTTAGTACTAAAAAGTAAATAATAACAATCTTAATTTAAAAATCAATTTTATTAACTTATCAAAAATTTAAAAATTATGGCAGATTTCAATCTAGACGCGAAAATGCAAGAGCAAGAGAACAATCAGGGTAAAGTAAACACTTCCGCAGTAGACAAAGCAAAAGAGAACATCGCTGCAAAGAAGTTGGAACAAGAGACCCGTGAAGTTGAACGTCGTTTATCAAACGCAGAGTCTACAGAAGATCGAGCATTAAAAGAGCTTCGTATGGCTCGTAAAAAAGAAGAAGCTCAAAAAGCATTTTTGACAGCTGTATCTACAGCTAAAACAAAATTTGAGTCCGACGGAGATTATCGTGCATATGATAAAGCCGTTGAGGAAGCCGAAGAGAAGCGTGACAAAGCCGTCAGCGACGCTAAGCGTGCTATCTACGGTGAGGATTATTGGAGATATTAATCCAGTAATTTAACTCCGAAATCAGAGTTGGGAGTGTCCGAGAGGCCTTCCAATCTCTTTCCGTATATTTAGTTCTAGAAAGAGATTAATACCACGATTTGCTTATTCGAAGATATATAGTAGAATAATTTATCTTGAATTAACAAGATACTCAAGAGCCTTGAGCCAGAGTGGAAAATTCTGAGCCACTGATCACGTGCCTGAGATCATTACTATCACTTGAAAAGTTTCGATAAACTGAAACTGCTGAATCGCTAGAACCTTGAGTCAAGACCTAGTGATAGGCTTACATAAGTAAGTTAAGTATAGTAATGATATCAAATCACACATAGAATTAGAGCTTTAAGCCAAAGTTGATGGTTATCGTCTTTTGATGATGAGGTAAACTTCAAATTCTATAGATCTATCAAAGGCATTTTCTATAGTGATAGAGAGCTATATGCCTAAGATTATTCTTTTTTAAAGAGATAAACATGTATTTAGGGATAAGATATAAGTCGCATTGCGCACGCTTACAGAAAATACGCTTATATAAAAAAAGAATACTTACTATTACTATAGATTTATAAGGTAAAGAGAGAGTGATCTCTCTTTATCTACTATCTTTCATAAACTTTTTTTCAGTTTTAAAATTTATATCATAAGAACTGTGATATATCTTATTAGGTTTATTGGAAACTATTAGGACGAGGGTTCAACTCCCTCCAGCTCCACAGCTACCGACTGAAGGTACATACGGAAGCAGTAGAGACGCCTCGGAGAAAGGTTGTAATGTGTAGTCTCAGCATCTCAATGAGACATATGGGGCTGCTTGGATTTGACTAGTAGTGAAAGGTAAAATAGGTTCACTTTAAATTTAAATGGCAATACATTTGTCACTGATTACACTGCTCTAGGAGCGGCGTAAATCAACGTGCTAACTACGAAAATGAGGGTGTCTAGTAGCTTAACTGGATAAAGCCCTGAATTTTATCAGGAGATTGTGGGTTCAAATCCCACCTAGATAACAATTTATTTAATTATTTTAAAAAGCTTATGGATGAGAAAATAGCTGAAAAAAGATTAGTATCATTTAATAAAGAATGTATACTAGCAGGACCACGACAAAGCGTCGTTAGTTTCCTTAAAATGTTAATGAACTTAGGAGCAGATGTAACAAAAGCAACATCTGCAAAGAGTTTAATAACTAGTAAATCGAACATTGTATTACTACTTAAGAATGAAGGAAAAAGTAAGAAATTTCCTCAAATCACTGTATTAAGTAGATCTTGGTGGGATTATTACCACAATCCCAAAAAGCATAGAAGTTCTTATAAAACATACAATATTCCAAAACAATGGAATAAAGTATATAATGAGATACTAAAACTTGAAAATATTCCATTCTTAATTCCTGAGTAATATGAGACTAACATTTTGGATATACTTTGATAATCCCGGTGAAAAGGAGAAATTAAAGAAGATAATGGATGAACCATATGATGATTTTGAAAAGAATCGTCTAATCCAAGAAGAGTTTGGAGTTGATTTGCTTACAGCAAGTCGAGTTATTGACACATATTATAAATCAATTAAGAAATGAAAGCAGGAGTATATATTGTTAAAGACTTATTCAGTGAACAGAAATATATTTTGTCTTTAAATGGTAAGGAACCATTTATAAGAATCACAAATAGTATTTCACTAAGTTCATTTGCCAATGGTCTTATCGAAAGAGATCATAAAATAGTTGAACAGATTTTAGAAGATCCTACTAAATTTGAATTTACTCTTCTATCTAAAGAAATTGAATCAAGTAAAATAGAAGAAAGAAGCACAGAATCTAGTAGTATTCAATATACTGATGAACAATATAAAGAATTCATAAGTATAAAGAATATTCAACCAGATGGTAATTTAAATAAAATTGCTGTTACTGCAGATATTCAAGGTAAATTACATATATCTTGGGAAGAAGCAGAAAAATTATTTGATATAATAAATATTCGTTATTTAGAAGACGATAAATGGAAGAAAATAGAGATAAAATCTTCGATCAACGAGGCGAACTCTGTAATACAATAAAAGATCTTTTTAAAAATACTAGCAAATGTGAAAACTTTTTACCAGTATTTAGAGAAGATGAGGGTTATTGTATGGATTGGGGAATAATTGGATCAGAATATGAAAAATATTTTGGTTGGATTAAAACTCCAGATGGAAAATTTTGTTCAGTATGTCCAGATAATATGGACTGGCGTACTTGGATTGAGATAAAAGCAAAAATTAAGAAATGGATTGCTTGGATATCTCAACGTCTTTTTCATCCTAATAAGATGATAGGGAGCAAACATACTACAGACTTAGTAAGACTAAGAATTGCTGTAGCAATGTTAGACAAAATAGAATTACCTAGGATATATTCTGATGAAATATTTGATAACTTAATTCAATGTTATTGGATACGTAAATATGTATATGATACATATTATTATAGATATATATTAGGTATTCCATTTTAGTTTAGAAATAAGGAAGTGTAATAAGATTTGCCTACTTTCAGACGAGATAGCTGTGTCGTCGCAGAGGGCGTTCTAAACAAAGGATTCTAGGGGTTCGACTCCCCTAGTTTCCACTAATTAATGCTTGTTATATGAAAGAAGAAGAAAAAATCTTAATTGAACAAGCAAAACACGGTGATAATAAGGCTTTTGATCAGTTATATGAACGGTATCATAAACTGATAAGATACATTATCTTTGATATAGTTAAAGATGATGAACTTACTCAAGATTTATTGAGTAACACGTTTATAAAAGCCTTTAGTAAACTCAGTTCTTATGTAAATCCTATTAGCTTCGAAGCATGGCTTAAGACAATAGCAGTTAATACTACTATTGACCATATAAGAGCCACAAAGGATTTATGTAAGAACTTCAGCATAGATAATGAGACAAATACTATTCAGTTAGAAGAAACAGCTCCAGATCCCGAGTCAGATATGATTAAAACAGAGAATATTGAACTTCTAAGAATAGCATTATCTCGCCTAAGATCTAAGTATCGAAATTTACTCGAGTTAAGATACTATCAAGGTCTTAGTTACGATCAACTAAGTGTTAAGCTTGGAATTCCTATTGGTACTGTAAAGTCCGATTTGAATAAGGCAAAACGTAGGTTGAGAGAAATTTTTCATAAACTTTCAAAAAATTAACAGAACATGACAACAATGACTTTCATTTCTATGATTGTTGCTTTAATTCTAGTGATTGTAGCAATCGCTAGAGTACAAGGTAGCCCAAAGCTAGGTATTAATTTGATATTGACCCTAGCGTTTGCGATTGTTGTTGGATTTGGCATCCAGAGTAAGACTCGTCATATCGAGCCTAAAAAGGACCAAATAGAAAAGGTCTCTGTAGTAAACCACATGCCCATACAGGCTTTGCAAATCGTTGGAGTGACACCAATGATTACTGCAACAATTGAGTCTGTAAGTAAGGCTTATATGTGGTTTATTAGAGACCAAGGAGACCAACAACAAGGAGAAAATCTTCTAGTTCATACTAGAACCAGAGCATCACCAGATCACGAGGATTCAAGTTAGCTTACTAACTATTTTCGGGATCATTACTATTTCTATCATTAGTTATTTTAATAATTTAAAACTGTAAAGGACAGTAAACAAATCAATTGAATCATGTCTAAGAAAAATAAAACAACTCAGCAAGCTCCTGTAAAGGATACTGAAGTAAAGGATAACAAGAGTACAAAACAAACTCAAGTAAATAATCCACAAAAACCGAAGGAGGAGAAAAAGCCAGAGGTAGAGAAAGAGAAGAACCCAACTCCGCCACCTGTAGATCCTGCAGTAGAAACAGTTGCAACTGAAGAGATTAAGCCGGAACCAAAGGAAGAAATTCCTTCAAAGATCGACTTAAACAACATTAAGTTACAACCACATCAGAGAATGTCTGGCGATGGTTATGCTCGCTTACTAGAAGTAGCTCAGCGACATATAGCCGGTATGAAATCTGGTGAGCCAGCAACGATTAAGATGGAGCAAGCCTTCACATATAATCTTGCTTGGGGTATGACTAAGGCTTCTATTCAGGCTCGTGAAGAAAAGCTTGAATTAGGTCTTGCAGTTCCAAATGATGATGTCATTGTTCAAGATGTTATTAATACATTTAATAATATTGGTGTTACAATGCTTCCTCATCATGTATCTGATGATGGTAAGCAAATGACCTTAGCATTCAAGGACATTGCTCCAGAAACAGAGAAAGAAGCTAAGGAGGAAATTAAACAAGAGAAAAAAGCTCCTGTAGTTCCTGAGTTGGATGCATCAAAATGGAAAGATGAGAATGATGCAAAGAATGGATTGTCCTATATCCTATCGCAGCAAAATTCCCCTTTTCCCAATCGATTCAGCGAGGCTTTGATGAAAGTACGGTTATACCGACAGAATCAAGAATCCGACGAAGCAAAGAAGGAAACTTGGAACAAGATTGGATTAGGTGCATTGTTCGAAGATGCTGTTACCCTGTTAGGTAACAAATCTACAGCATTAGTACGTGGTTTGTGTCAAGGAACGGTAAGTTCTCTTATAGCAGATCATAACCCGATTTTTGCTCACTCAACTGTGAAGTACAATCTTCCGGTCTTAAGTGAGAATGAAGTAGTTGATTTGATTAAAGCGTTTATTCGTGTGCGTAATGCGGATTCTAAGCAACCAATTGATGAGACTACAGCAGTTAAGAATGGAATCCTTGAGCCTACTCGAGATTTCTTCTTACAGGTACCGCAACTAAGTAAATTAGTTGTTAATACTGACGATCCTAAATCTTATGAAGTAGGACTCGCCAAGAAAATCATGAACAAGTTCTATGAAGCCTATAAGACTGAAGTTCCTATGGCAGATCCGAAGTTCATGCTTAATGCAACAAACAAAATGATTGAAATTCGTAATATGTACGTAGACAAGGATGCAGCCTTTGCTCTATATACAGAAAGCGAATATCCTAAGGAAACTCCGAAATCTGAGGAAACTGCAGATCCTAAGAAAGACGAGAAACCGGTGGAAGAGAAGAAGTAAATAACTATAAATCATTATCAAAATGAGTAGACATGGCAATTTACTTACATACGTGTCATTTGCTATTGTAGGTATATTATTATCCTATAATACGAACTTCTTTCAAGTAGAAGAGGTTCGGGCAGACCAAGTAAAACCACTTGACTTGCCCGCATTAAAGTTTGATCCTAAGAATAATTTATCCTTAGAGATTGATCTTAATAAAGGTGTTTCCAATGTAAAAAGCGATGTGCCGATTGCTAACATTGATGTCACCATTAATCACCCCACGAAACTCGTGGAAAAGGTAGTAGAGAAACCAGTTAAAGAAAGGAAAGAATATGAAACAAAAACTGAATATTTGGAGAAAGTAGTGATGTTTACTCTACCTACTCCTCGCTTTCACGTACCAAGTATTCAGTTCCCCAATAGCGTAGAGAGATGAAAGCAAAAAATAGTACATTGGATAAATTAGCATTTGTAGGCTTAATTATCTTCTTTATAATGTGTTTATTCTTTGCATGGTGTATAACATAACAGTTAAAGATAAAAGCTGTCGGGTCAAACGACTCCTTACCCGTAGTAAGAAGAAGGAGAGTGGTATTGTAGCTGTACACTTAAAAAGCAATAAGACAGCGTATATTATATTTGGACAAGTCTGATCAACGAATCGTATAATATAGACAAGGAAAACAGGATATGAGAATATGATAGCGCTAACACGCAATTCAAAAGGTAATATGATAGCTTATTAATGAGTATATCCTTTTACTCTAGAAAAGTTAATAAGAAAATGGAATAGTGTAGATATCAATCCATTCTATAGGTATTGAGAACCGTCTGGTGAATATACTAAGAGAAGACACTTCGATATGCTTACCGATAAAGTAGGGAAACATAGAAGATAAACGATATATGGAGTCTGCTTCAGCAGCTATTAATAATTGTAGGTGACAATGCAATTATTAAGTCTTAGAGTAAAGACAATAGTAAACTTCATTAGAAGTCCGTGGAGGAAACCAATCCTGAAATCAAGAAGGGACTTTAAACAGCAACTGCAACTATCACAAAGGGTGATAGAATTACTCAACAAAGAACTGACTAAGTTCCGGGTAGTGTCCAAAGCTACCTTACTGAATCCACTTTAATTAATTTGGATAGGTTAAATAAATTTGCCATCTTAGTGTTCACTATATTAGTGCTGAAACACCTATATGAAAGAATATAGGGAAAGTATAGTTATGAAGGAGATTAGATATTTAATAGAGGGTGCTATAAGGTGCTACGAATCTAAAGAAAGTAGAATCAATTACTACAGCTTTTACTCTTAGAAGTAAAGGTCAACAGTTGGTGTTATTACTAAAGATTCATATGGCTGAGTGGCTATGATCCATACTGGGAAAGTAGAAATGAATTCGAGACTTATTTTCTATGGATACGTATGACAGATTATCCGGATTAGGTGCCAAACCTATACTTTATAGAACTATTAATATCAACGTGATTGTGTTTACTGCATGAGTTATATCACGATAATAAATGGAAACGCAGAGGTTTGGTGAAGCGTACCAAAACGTTAATCCAAGTTTTAGAACAACTCTTGGCAAGATTGTAATACGGTAACACTGTATGTATCTAAAACAGGTCTGACTTACCTAATACAAAGTTTTTGACGTCGGCTAACAGAGTCCGTCGGTTGATATCCGAGAAACCTGCAAAGTTTAGTATGCTTTCTTTAAAATATATAACGAAAGTAGGGCTTTTGTAAAGTCAATGGGCTAAGTTCAAGTCTATTAACGTAGAGCTACTGAATCCAAAGATTCACCACTGGCCCGAGAGTCATATTTCCTCTTAAACAAAGAATATTAGAGAGTATTAACATGTTTAACACCGTAGGGGCCAAAATCCCGAGTTAAAGTAAATTTGAGGAAGTCCTCGCTAGGAAAAATCTATCATTTGTAGGATAAGATAAACCATTTTCTGACTGCGCCCTCAACAAGCCAACCGTTATTGCTTCGTGCATGAGTACTAGAGTATGATGATAAATCGTATGATCGGTATAAAGCGTTTCATTGAAACTTATAAATCTTTAAGAGTGACCGAAAGCGAACTAATACTTATAGACCTATTTGTAAGTAAGAGTAAATGGAAAGTAGGTGAAAGTCCTCAATATTCGAGCTTGTAAAACAGAAAAATCCTCGAAAAGGTCATATGGGCAGTATACTGCATATGAAAGAATAGAGTGGCAACCACTTTAGGGTGAAAAGACTAGAAGTGTTGGGTTTGGTAACGTTCCTAAAACGACCGTATATGTGGAATATTCGATAAAGTAATCCTATGTGGTTTATTATATCTTATCAGTGTGTTTAAGCCAATTTAAGACACACATACTAATAATAGTATATTTGTATTGACAAAGATATAACATTTGCTAGAGAAGCCTAGAAATGTAAAGAACTAGTAGCATGTGCATATCCCTATCAATATACAGCGGTAGAAGATAGTAAAAAACGTATTGATCTTGTGACTTATTAATTAATGTCGTAAGATCTCATTAGTCTGATGTTGGGCAAGCGTGAGGGACAGTTAGTCATGACACGAACCTTCATTAGTTAATATGAAAAGTATAATTGGATAATTCTAGAGTAAGACTAGTTCCATAATGCACTAGATGAAAGAGTGTTATTTAAGAAGAGGAAGTATCTATTTAAATGTGTCTCTATGGAGTGCTAGAGTAATAGCAATAGCAGAATTACAGAGTGAAATAGAATCCAATAAGCTTATCAAGTATAAAGAATAATTTCAAGGAGTAGTCATTGAATTGACGTAGGCGATAAGATAACAGGCACCTGGGCAACAACATCCCCTATTTAGGAAATACTCCAGTAAAGAAGTTCTTTTTATTTTATTTGAGTTTATTAATCTTTAAAACAATTTAAAATGTTTCGTTGGTGGAATCAACCACGAAATCAAGGAGGAAACAAATTATGGATTATATGCGTATTAATGCCGCACAATGTGGCGCAACTTTGGGTAAATATATTTTGGTTGTAGAACGGAATCCCGTTGATACAAATTATTCAGAGGATAAGAAAAATGGTGCTTTGACTTTAAGTCGGCCTATTTATTTGTATTCAATCCGACCGATAGAGGTAATTTCAGTCGAGTTAGTAGAGTCAATGAGTAACGAACGTAAAGTTCAGTTCAACAAAGATCCGAAATTACGGCTAGATATCGCCAACATTGACGACATTACTAAAGTTATTCCAGTACCATCAGCTTCTACTGTTAAAGCAGCGATTGAGAAGTATGAACGGTCTAACAAAGAAGAAATTACTATCTTTGTAGATTATGTTAAATTAGTACCGGAAGTTATGGCCCTTAACCGGGATGAGAAGAATGTACTTCAGAGCTTCCTGAATGCTCAGATGAAGTTCTGTGGAACTTTAGCCGAAGCAAATGAGCTTGAGGCTACAGCTTGTCGTACTCGGATGAAAGAGTTAGGTATTGACGTTAATATCTAATCGCTATGTCCGAGCAAGGATTTACTATAAGTCCGTGGGCATTTAGAGATTTAACTTATATGTTTAGTGATCCTATTCTTGTAGATCAATTGCTACTTACAGATGAAAAGCAAGTAGCGAAATATAAGAAAATTAATAAAGATGGATCAATAACACTTGGTAAAACAAGTATTTCATGGTTAAATCGTCTATTTGGTGGAGAGTATGTACTTAATCCAGAGACAATTTGTCTCAGATTAATTAAGATAATAACCGGTATGGGTAGTGGTCGAAATGATGATGCATATAAAGATATGTGTGATCGTTTCTCAAATTATTATAAAGACGGAAATTATAGCTTGGCTATTTCCGCTATTTTTGTTGCGTATCGTTTTGTATTAGCTTCAGATATTAAAACAATGACTGAAGAGAACTCTACAGTTGAGAAAGGAGTTCCTAATCGGAAAAATGTTTTACTAAATGGAATACTAGTAAAAGACAATTCTGGTCAAGCTGTTGTGGTAGATTTTTCAAATCCATCACAAGTGTTATTCCGTCGTCCATAAAATCGAAAATCATAAGTAATAGCAATTATGTTTTGTGATGAATGATAGACAAATATTGCATATTACTCAAGATATTTCCTGGTAGAGAAAGAGATGAGTTAATTTCTCTACCATAACATGGGCGTAATACGGTATGTATAATAGCATACTAAGTGGGTTGGCTAGCCTCGAGAATAAGAAGAGGATGTCATTATCGATGATGAATACGCCCTCACAGGTAGTTGATAATTCAAGTATATAAATAGATGTTTAACAATTTAAAATCAATTTGTATATGAAAATTAAATCAACAGAAATTAAGGCAAAATTGGAGAAGTTAAATAAAGATATTACTAATAGCTGGATGATCATTCGAACAGAGAACTTAGTTGAGAATGGGTTCAAACGTCATTATGATATGAAAGCATTGTTAGATGATATTAATAAAAAAGCTATAGACCGTATTCAGACAAAACTAGATCAGTTCTGTATAAATCTTGGCTTTAAATCACGTGACGATTTTCCGAAAGATAGTATTTATCCTATTATCTTTGAGTTATCAGAGAAGAATGAACAATTTGTTCAACTAGGTATTATTATCGAGAAGTCGACGATTAATCCTACCCTAAAGATGAAGAAGGGAAAGAAGAATCTTAAACAAAATGAGGAACTTACTCGTGATTTCTTAAATAAACTTCGTAATAATCTTCAATTGGAGATTAATGGCTTAAAGAAGAAACTTGCTGACTTTAATGATATGGCTGAGTTAGATACTACTAGCGCATATATGTATTTAGCAGCATAAAAAGGAAGATTTGTCGCTCCCTTTAAGTAGGAATAAGAGTTTGGCAAGTCGGGTTCGAATCCCGGACGAATCACAAGTCTCGAAAACTCATTTACTAACATTAAAATTATCAAAATTTATGGCAACTAAAGATATCAAATCTAAAGATTGGAAAGAGAATTTAAAGTTAGCTTTTCAACAAAACAAAATCATTGATACTGAAAATCTTTCAAAGAAAGAAAAGAAGTACTGGAGAGAGCTTCAAAAGAGTGATACAAAGGAGAAGAAACCTAAAGTAACGCTTTTAGAAAAATCAAAAGCTCTTAAAGAGAAGATTATTAAAAATGCTAGTACATTTGCTGATCGTATTTTAAATAAAGCAATTGCTAAGGAAGAACAAGCTAAAGCTTGGGAAAAGAAAAAGGAAGAACTTAAAGCAGAAGCTACTAAAAAGCGTAAAGAGGCAGCTTTGAAGAAACGGGAAGAGAAAGCAAAGAAACTAATTCAAATTCATGCTAGTATCCCTACTAAGGATACCTCTAAGAAGCAGAAAGCTATCGATAAAGCAATCGAGGAAAAACATGATGAAAAAATGATTGCTATAGAAACAAAGTTTGAAAACTTTAATCCTAAGCAACAGAAACTTACTAAGGAAGAGCGAATTGAACGTAATAAAAAGCGTGCAATTAAGCTTATTCATCATAAGGAAATTAAGGATAAAATAAAACATACAACAAAAGAAGAGAGAGAAAAAATAGCAGCAGAAGCTAGAAAAGCTGGTTATTTAGCCTACAAAGCAGAAATGCAAAGACAAGCTTCTGAAATTGCAGCAGATCCTAAAGCGTATCAAGCACGGCAGGAGAAAAGAGCTAAATCAGAGCAAGAGCGTTTAAGTATGCTTGCTGAGAAACGTAAAGCTCGTATGGAGAAACTTCAACGAGTAGAACTTACTCAGAAACAAAAGACATTAAAAGATCTTGAGCATTTTAAACTGGCACAAGAACGTCGTAATAAAAAGAAACTTGAACGACGTCAAATGTACCTTTCTAAGGGTGGTATACAATTACCCAAAGTAAAGAACAAAGTGGAAATTCGACCTATTGTCGAACAACCAAAAAAACAAGATAGTAGTAAACATCGTTATATTGTGAGAACCCAATATATCGATCAACCATCTCTTACTGGAGATAGAGTTGGTGCTATTGTCTGTCTTCCAGATAAGTTAAAGGATATCGTAAAATATTCTTTCAACAAAATGATGGAAAAAGAATCTGATAAAGTAGTAGGATACTTTATTTATGATTCAGATAATCCTGAAGTATGTATCATGGAGATGGTTAACTCTAAATATCGAGAGATTGACGGAGTTACTATTACTCGTTTACAAAAACAGGATAAAACTGCAGCGTAAGCTGATATTCGTCTATGAAACAGGGGTGCGTCTGTTCAACGCACAATATGACACGTAAATAATCCGAAACTATAAGGGAAAAGTTGGTAGTCTATATAAGCGCTTATATAGGAACTTGGTTCGAATCCAAGACGTGTTACACAAATTATAGCTATGAAGATTAAAGACAAAACCTGTATAGTCTTTGATATTGAAGTTCTTAAGAACATATTTACTTGTACTTGTAAGAATACAGAAACAGGAGTAATTAAAGTATTTGAAATATCTTCTAGAAAAGTAGATATTCAAGATCTCCTTGATTACTTTACTCAGGATTGTTATTTTGTTGGTTATAATAATCATCACTATGATAATCCAGTATTGAATTATATCTTCTCATTATATAGAAAAAGATATTTTGAGTTTTTCAGTACAAGAGAAATAATAGAATCTATATTCAGAATGAGTCAAATTGTAATAGACAAAAACTCTAATTTTGAATTATGGAAAGAGTATAAATATACTAAGAATTTTCTATCAATTGACTTATTAACAATGTTGTTCTCTAAAGCATTACATGTATCTTTAAAAGAGATGCAAGTAACCATGCAATACAAAAACGTAGAAGAATTTGTAGTCGATTGGAAACAAGATCTCCCAGAGAAGGATATGGATAGATTAATATCATATAATATTAATGATGTGGAATCTACTGAAGAACTTTTATATCGATGTGAAAAACTATTAGATACACGAGTAGAAACTGAAAGAGATTTTGGATTACCATGTTTAAGTCTGGATAGAGTAAATTTAGGAGATAAATTATTACAATTAAAGGTAATGCAAAAATCTGGTTTCACTAGAGATCAGTTAGAGAATATGAAATCTCCTATGGATCGTATAGATCTAGAAAAAGTTATTTTTCCTTTTATAAAGTTTAATACTCCAGTACTTCAGAAAGCATTGCAAGATATGAAAAATCAACACAATGTGTCTCCAGGTAGAAAAGGTTATATTAATACTTTTATATTTGGTGGAATGGAAGTAACTATTGGAGTCGGAGGTATACATGGTGACAATGGTTGCTGTTCAATTAAATGTAATGAAGATGAATTATTATTAGATTCTGATGTTAATTCACTATACCCAAGTTTAATTGCAGTATATGAACTATACCCACCCAAATTAAAATCCATTCTTAAAGAGGTATATCCTGAAATTATTCAGAAAAGACTAGAATTTAAGAGAACAAAACAAAAAAATAAAAATGAAACGTATAAGTATATGCTTAATGGAGTAACTGGGAAAATGCAACAAGAAGTATCTTGGTTATATGCACCATTTTCTATTATGCAAGTACGAATTAACGGTCAATTGCTACTTTTAATGCTTGCTGAGAGACTTTTAGATCTAGGATGTAAGTTATATCAGATTAATACTGATGGTATCTTATATAAGATAAAAAAGGACAAATATGATAAATTACAACAAGTACTAAAAGAATGGGAAGAGCTTACTAAGCTTACTCTAGAAACAGAACAGTTTACTTCATTTTATCAGTTAGCAATAAATGATTATTTTGGAGTAGAATCTGATGGAAATATTAAGAAGAAAGGATTCTTTCTGACTGATATTGAATTAGGAAGAGGATTACAACCTAAAATAATACCCGAAGCAATTATTAACTATTTTGTTTATAATACTCCAGTAGAAGATACAATTAAATCATGTAGAGATATACGTAAATTCTTACAAGCTGAGAAGACTGGTAAACAGTGGACAGTTGAGTATAATGAACAAATTCAACAGAGAACTAATCGATTTTACGTTAGTAATAGTGGATATTACTTATGGAAATGGAAATTAGATGAGACTGGAAAAAGATCATATCATAATATGCTAAAAGGTTATGGAGTAAAACTCCACAATCGATTCTATTCTGATGAAGATCTTCAATGGAAATATTCTCAAGGAGAAACATTCCAGAGTATATATGATGTTGATTATCAATATTATATAACACAATGCGTTAAAGTAATTGAACAATTAAAACCTAGACAACTAAGTTTGTTTGATTTTGACGAAAATTAGCAGAAAATAACAAATCTTTGACAAGCTTTTAAAATTTTTAAGAGCATGATCATTGAACTAGATACAAGTCTATTAGAAATAATAGACAATATATCAATTAATCAGTTAGTATTTTTAAGTCTTGTATTAGATAAGAATCAAAAATCCCATCAAGGTATCACACCACTTATTCGCCTGGTCAGTGATAGTGAAATACAAGACTTAATCGACAGAAATCTTATTCAGAAGAAAGATGATAGTAAAAAGTTAGTGTATAAACCTACTAAGGAATTAGTAGATAAATTAACTCCTAAAGATATACTTTTTGAGCAATTTTATACATTATATCCAATAATGGTTAGTAGACCAGATGGAACTAAAGGCTTTCTTAGAAGTAATGTTAAGAAATGTAGAGATTATTATAACAAACTAGTTAAAGGCAACCCTGATCTTCACAATAGGATCATAACCGCTTTGAATTTTGAGCTTTCCGATAAAGCAATGACTGGTAAGCTTGGTTATATGAAAACTATGTGGAAATGGCTTACTTCACATGAATGGGAATTAATTGAAGAGCAAATGAATATTAACCAACCTGAAACTACTATGTTGTATGGAACAAAATTACGTTAATCCGTTACCGTTTAAACATATATCTACAGCTGCAAGTGAAGCTGTTACATATATACGAAGACGCAAAAACCATGAAATTGAACCACTTAAAAGTAGGTGGAATAAATTCAATGAAATGTGTTGTGGTGGGATTGAACCTGGTTGTGTTTATACAATTGTAGGAGCATCAGGAACTGGTAAGTCTTCGTTTGTAAATACACTCGAAACTGATTTAATTGAACTTAATTCTAACAAAGAATTGATCGTACTTTCTTTCTCATTTGAAATGCTTAGCCGTGCACAAGTAGGAAGAAAACTATCTAATAAGTTGCGTCAAACAACTACACAATTGTACTCAGCATCAGAAGATCTTTCTGATAAAGAACTTAACTTAGTTGAGGAGACTGCAGAATCTCTTAAAGATTATCCTATATATTATGTGGATGATGCAGCTACAGTACAAAAGATAGACGATACAATTACATATTTTCAAAATACGATTGCTAAGGATAAATGGTTAATAGTTATTCTGGATCACACTTTATTAGTAAATAGTGATAACTATAAAGATGAAAGAATGATTATATCTGAACTTGAAAGAGTATTTATCAAAGCAAAGAAAGTTGGTATGACAAGTATCATACAATTATCTCAGATGAATCGTAATATAGAAAATATTGATAGAATTAATAATCCATCGAGTCACTATCCGATGCGAAGCGATTTATCATCATCTGACTCTGTATTTCAAGGAAGTGATGTTATAGCGGTTTTATCTCGACCTGAAACTTTAGGTATCACCGCTTATGGTCCTCAACGACTACCTGTACAAAATAAAGTATATCTCCATTTTCTTAAAGTAAGAGAAGGAGAATTGGCAATACTTGAATTTGAGAATGACCTGAAATATAACAACCTAATTGAGTTATAGATAGGATTTTTATTAATCTTGGTTAAATAAAGGCGAATTATGACATACAAATATAATACAGTAAACAACACGGCAAAGAATAACACAAATCTTGACTATACGATTGATTTGAGTAAGTATTTTACGACAACTACTTCTTCTAAGAAGAGTGATTATACGATTAGCATTTTGGATAAGATTAAATCTATTTTCCCGTGGGCTAACAAGAATGATAACAAGTACACAATTCTAACATTGGATAATGCTCCGTATGAGAATTATACAATTTTGGATATTACTCCGGAAGCATTGAATCTGGAATGGAACAAAGCGGCTTCTCGCTTGTTTGATTATATTTACTATACAGAGAATCCCTCCTATGATTTTAAGATTGGAGATATTCCAGTTAAGATCCACGGTAATTATATTCAAGTAGGTTCTCGATTGATTCCGAAGTTTACAAGTTCGTCATTCTTTAATGATCTTCCTAAGAAGGATCGTATTATTCTTTACAATATCTCAATGAACATTAATTCATTAGAAATTGCAGCGTAACTAACTTATAACAAATCTTTTCAGAATTTTACAAAATTTTTCAAACTATATCAAATTCTTTCAAAGTTTTCTGAGAAGTATATAAACTAACATTATGATAGTATTACCTACTGAGAAAATTAAAGCAAAGGTGAGAAATCCAAGATTTCTTATCTTTT
>OGNM01000749.1_pt1 | contig 17115 bp, 15 predicted proteins | sample 1573441 | NCBI WGS metagenome assembly OGNM01 (sample SAMEA2581915, study PRJEB24529) | metagenome | biome: Human gut stool | place: China | collected 2011
GCGTAATAGTAGCCGAGGTCGGATTCGTCGTTGATACCGGGCATGATGTCGTAGCAGTCCAGATTGAACGTCAGGTTGATGAGATCGTCGATGTCGCTGACCTCATCGCAGCCAGATTCCATAATGGCAACGAGCTTTTCCTGATCGCTCAGGGAAAGCTCGTCAATCAAAGCGGCAAGGTAGTTGAGCTTATCAAGGCTCTCGTACTCGCCAAGCATCTTCTGAACGCCGTAGATCGGGCATTCGTAGTCGGTGATAAACCACTCTTCGTAGGGCTGACCGAACTCATCCTGCTTGCCGATCCCGATGCGCTCAAAGACCTTCTGCATCTCTTCTTCGGTTGTCGGGAACTTGACCCATTCACCGACCAGCATTCCTTCATTGTATTTTCCAAGGTTTGTGACGAAGGCTTCAAAATCACCGTCTAATACGGGCATAGGCATCCTCCTTTCAGTCATCTACCATGCCGTCCGGCATGATATACAGTTCCTCAAACTCCGCGTCGCTCATGGATTCGAGCTTCCGGACGGTTTTGTACATCAGCTCTGCGATCTCGCCGTCCATGTCGTTCAGGGTGACGCTCTTCATATCGTCGATCAGCCGCTTCCGGCTGGACGTATTGAAGCAGCACATGAGGTTGAGTTCTTCTACGGTAAAGTTTTTCATATCAGAGTACCATATCCTTTCCTTTCGATTTCTGCGGTTTCGGCGTGTGGGTCGGCTGTGCCTTCTGTGCGGATTTCAGCTTGTCACGGATGGATTCACGGGCAGCGGGCTTCTTCGTGATGGTGTCGTAGATGGCAGTTCCGGCATCCTCCACATAGGCGCGGACATACTGGATGCTTTCGGAAAAGCGGATGGGGCGGTTCTTGTCCTCGATGTTGGTCAGCCGGACTTCATCAGCGGCAAAATCAACCGCGTCGATTCTGCACCTGATGCCGTCCACATTCAGCGTCGCGCCGACAGGAATGTAATCTGCGGCTTTGAGTTCCTTGAAGGTCTCGCCGTCCTTACTGAGAAAGACATCCACGCCGGACTTCCAGAGCTTGAGAGAACCGGCTACCCACGCGGCTTCACGGAAGCCGGTCACCGGCAAGGAGGGCTTGCCGCGTACCTTCTTCTCAAGGAGCTTCGTGCCGAGCAAGGGCGCGGCTTTTTCCGCGTCCTTGCCGTACAGCTCAAAATAGCCGTTCTGGGCAAAGCAGACCAGCGCGTCAGGGTGAACCTTTTTGACCGCTTCGTACTTCCGAAGTTCTGCAACGGGCAGAGGCGAAAGCGTCTCTGTCCTTCCGGCATCCGGCAGTCTGTCACGGCGGGTTTTCTGCTTAGACAGCACTTCCGCCAGAGCATCCGCGTCCTTCGGGAGTGTCCGGTGGGTTTTGACGCCGCCATGCTCACCGACCAGAGCCATTGCTGCATCGAAGCTGTTGCGGCAGGGCGCATCCAGCACAAAGCCATCTGCGAAGGTCAGCCGGTCATGATCCGGCGCAACCGAGTTCTGCGCCACATTTGCCGCCTGTTCCCGGTAGTTGATCTCAAAGACATCTCCGAAGACCTTGCCGCGCTTAGCGGCTTTCGGGATGATGACGCGGGCAATGCACTCGTCGTAGGTCTGTTCCGCATAGAAACGGAAGGTGTTGTGATCTCGCGTTCCCTGAATAAAGACTTGATTTTCATTGAGGCAGTGCGTTCCATGCGGACGGCAGAACCACATCAGCGTTTTCTCTTCGGGATTCCGGCTTTCGGCAGCGCGGCGGATGATGCGCTTGTCGATGTCGAAGTCTTCCTTGTAGCTGTCTACATGACTGTCCACGAGCTTCTGCAGCTCCGCAACGATGTCAACGTCTGTGTATTTCTTCATGCGTCTCCTTTCTCACAACTCCATGTCGTGCGTTTTGGATTTGACCGGAGACTTCTTCTCCGGCTGCGTTTTCGCGGCAGTCCTGAGCTGATCGCGGATGGAGGGCTTTTCCTGCTTCTGCTCCTGCTTGACGTATTCCAGCGTCGGCATCAGCTCACGGTAACAGCCCTGTGTTTTCCGCGCCGCATGACGGCGATGGATTTTGAACAGCGGCTCACCGTTCTGCGTGACCGTGTTGCCCTCAATCCTGACGCCGTTCCGTGCCAGCAGATTGAAGGAGTGGTTAGAGGCGCGGTAGGAAGCCCGCATTCCGTCGTTGTTATAGGCAATCTGCCCCTTGAGCGTGTCCATGACGGCGGCTTTGATTTCCTTCTCTTCGGCGGTCAGACGGTGTGCCTTGGGTGCTTTCTCTGCTTCCTCCGGCAAGGGCGCAAAGGGAGACTTGACCTCCACGGTTTTTACCTCAATAGAGGTAATCTCATCATTCTCCCATGCAACGACCTCCGGGTCTCTTTCCTCTGTTTTCTCAGAAGTGACTTCCTTCTTAGGTTCAGTCTGCTGACGGAACGCATCGACGAAAAGAGCGGTCAGTCCGGGATTGGGTTTATCCACAAGGAAGCGAGAGGCATTCTCAGGGCAGACTTCAACGCTCTTTGCCCACTCCTTGAGAGACTGCCGAATGCGCCCGTCGAAGTCTTTCTGCTGAATGGTGTTTGCGAGGACGTACCGGACGCGCTCCGGAGGGAACTGCTCAAGGACGCTTTTCACGGCAGCATCCGCATCCAGCCGGTTATCACCATAGTTGGAGCTGATTGCCGCTTCAATCGCTCTGCTGCATTCCTCGTTTGCAGCAAGGGAGGCACGATATGCTTCCATCTCACCGGCTTCATAGGCGTAATTTGCCGTCTCGCGGTAAATGGGGACTTCCGACATCGGCTCTGCGGGCATTTCGCTTTCCTTCTCTGTGGACTGCGCTTTTTCTGCCAGCAACACCTTGAGCTTGGCGTCAATGCCCTCAATCATCTCAGCCGCCGTTTTGCGGATGGTGTCCAGAGAGCTTTTCAGTTCCTTGGTTTCCTTGCCGGATGACCAACCGGCGATGTAACCGAAGGAGTAGTCCGAGGTCTCAATGCCGTAGCGCTGGCAGACCGTGTAGGCAACGCTTTCCGCTTCAACCTCCTTGGTGTGCCGATCCTTCTTATCTTCTGGCGCGGCTTTCTCGTCCGGCTTGACGGCGTGGAGCTTTGCGTGGGCGATCTCGTGAATGGCGGTTTTGACCGTCTGGATTTCGCTCATGCCTTCCTGAATGGCAATGCGGCTTTCAACCGGCGAGAAGAATCCCTTTGCCCCGCCCGGAATATCCTCAAAGGAAACGGGGACGGGAGATTCCTGCTTGAGCGCATCGAAGAACGCCTCGTAGTTTTCGACGGTGCCTTTCAGCTCATCGACGATAATGTCCGGAAGCTCCTTGCCGTCCGTCTGGGAAACATCAAAGACACTTACCACCTTGAAGGCAGGACGCAGGACCTCAACCGTTTCCGTGACAGCCTTCCCATCTGCGCCGATCACCGGCTTCTGCGTCAAAGGATCAATCTTCTCACGCTCTTCCTGCGCCTTGTACGGCGCGGGTGCGAGAATCTTGATGCCCTTTTCGCCCTTCATGACCTGACGGTCAAAGTTGCGCTGCCACGAGGTATAACCGGCAACATAGGTTGCCTCCGGCTTCTGCATCGCAATGAGCAGCGTGTTGTTGAAGGAATAGTTGTAGAACTTGGACATCGTGCGGAGGTATTCCTTGAACCGCTCGGATTCAAAAAGCTCCTTGATGCCCTGTTCCAGCTTGTCCGTGATTTCGCGGACTTGCTGTGCGTTTTTGTTTTCAGCCATCTCGAACCTCCATTTCTTATTTGCTTTTGGGAGAAGAAAACCCCGTCTGGGATTAGCTCAATAAACGAGCCTTTACCTCAGACGGGGTTTCTCTGCGCGTCATCCGACGATGGAAGATGTTATCCTCCTTCTCCCATTCAATCAGTCTGTCAAACAGCTCCGGGTGTTTTGTAATCATGTGCAGCAGCTCTTCATCGCTTGCATTGGGACAGAACCAGCAGCCGTTTCTCCGGCAGTGAGCGTAGATCGGGGAAAGCAGCCCGTGTTCCTGACAGAGCTTGTAGGCGTCTGCCTCGGTCTTGCCGTACTTGGCAAGCAGGCTGACCTTCTTCACGCCGTCCAGACGCGCAAGACGTTTGGGTTCATCCTCCGCGATGCCGACATAACTCACAGTGTCCGGAGAAAGCGCGGCATTGTACTTGCGGACAGGCGGGATTTTGCAGTCACGATTGACCGCGCACATCCCAGCCCACGCGAACCCGCGAACCTTGCCCTTATGAGGTCCGCGGGTGATGACGTGATGAAATACGTTATCGTAGGTCTTGTCCGCATGGAGAATGGTGAACTTGATGCCCAGCTCCTTTTCGCAGAAGGGCTTGAGCCGGTCATAAATGAAGTCCCGGTGTTCCGGGACTTCGCCGCTTGTGTTTTTGTCGAACATGACCTCACTGAAAACCGCCTCGTCAAGCGGCTCATTGTGCTGTGCTGCCAGCAGGAGCGTCGCTACGCTGTCTTTGCCTCCGCTGCATGAAGCAACATACTTTGGGCGGGTCATCGATCAAACTCCATCTTGAAGCTGACGTATTTGCCGCCGCTGTCATCCAGACGGATCACTGCATCGTAGAGCTGAGGCTTCTTCGGCGTGTAAAGCCCGGTCACTCGGCACCAGCCCTTGTCCAGCATCTCCTTTGCAATCTTCTTGGTCAGCTTCTTTTTCTTGCTGGAAAAGAACTTATTGTCTTCCCACAGGCAGAAGGAGCATTCCTTGTTCGAGCAGTAGAAATTGCCCTTGCCGACGTAGACCGGAGAGCCGCAGCGGGGACACTTGCCGATTTCCTCCTTGCCCGTGCCGAAACGCTGGGCTTCGGCATCGGAGAGAAACGGATAGGCTTTCACGAGATCACCGGTCATCCGGACAATGCCGCTGAGGAAAGCGTCTGCATCCGCATTGCCGCGCTCAATCTCCATAAGCGTGTTTTCCCATTCCGCCGTCATTGCGGGAGAAGTGATCTGTTCCGGCAGGACGCAGACAAGGTTGCAGCCGTCTTTCGTGGGAATGAGGGATTTGCCTTTACGCTCTGCAAAGCCGGATTTCACCAGCTTTTCAATGATACCGGCACGGGTCGCGGGTGTTCCGAGACCTTTCTTCTCGGTGTCATCGTCGAACTGATCGTTTCCGGCGGTCTCCATCGCAGACAGAAGCGTGTCTTCCGTGTACTGCTTTGGGGGCGTCGTGAAGTGTTCGGTGACGCTGGCGGACACACCATCCAGAACATCGCCCTCATGGACTTCGGGCAGGGACTTTATGGGTTCGTCCTTTTCCTTCGTCTTGAGGGAGGACTTGAACAGCTCTTCGATGGCTTTCCATCCGTTTTGAACGACGGTCTTCCCCTTGGTTTTGAACTCGTAGCCCTCGCAGGAGAGCGAGATCTGCGTTTCTGCGTAGGTGTGCTTCTCGCCGGTCGCACACAGAAGGCGCATCCCGATAAGATTGAGGATTTTCTGCTCTGACTGAGGGAGAACGGAAACAATAGAAATGACCTGACGGGCGGTGTCCTCCATATCATCCGTAATAAACTGGCTGTCCGTGCGCGGATAGGTCAGGAGCTTCTTTTCGTAGAGTGTTTGTACGAGATCGAGCGTCTGCTGGGCGGTGAAGCCGTAGTAGCGGTTAGCCTCGCGCTGCAAGGTAGTCAGATCATAGAGCTTCGGAGGATTGACGGTTTTCGTCTCCCGCTTGAGAGAAGAAACGACGGCTTGCTTTTTCTCGCAAGCCGCCGCAATTCTTTTTGCTTCCTCTTCGGTTTTGACCTTTTCCAGATCGGCGGTCAGATCGCCCTTGCCGACGTGGACGTTGAAATACTTCTCCTTCTGGAAGGTTGAGATTTTCCCGTCACGCTCCACCAGCATTGCAAGGGTCGGCGTCTGGACGCGCCCGACCACCAGCTTCTTATGATAGAGCGTGGTGAAAAGGCGGGTGCCGTTGATGCCGACAATCCAGTCTGCCTTCGAGCGGCTGAGTGCCGCTTCATAGAGACGGTCATATTCCTTGCCGTCCCGGAGATGGTTGAAGCCTTCGCGGATGGCGGAGTCCTCCAACGAGCTGATCCACAGACGCTTGAAGGGCTTGGTGCATCCGGCTTTGTTGTAGACCAGCCGGAAGATCAACTCACCCTCGCGTCCTGCATCGGTTGCGCAGACCAGCTCGGTGACGCGCTTGTCCTTCATAAGAGCGGACAGCACCTTGAACTGCTGTGCTTTGTCCTTTGTGACCTCGATCATCCAGTTTTCCGGAACAATGGGCAGATCGTCATACCGCCACTTGGCATACCGCTCATCGTAGGAGCTGGCGTCTGCCAGCTCCACCAAATGACCGAAGCACCACGAAACGATGTAGTTGCCGCCCTCCATGTAGCCGTCCTTGCGGGACGTTGCGCCCAACACCTTTGCGATGGACTGGGCGACGCTGGGTTTTTCAGCAATGACTAAGATCAATCTTCATCACCTTCCGTTTCGGCATCCTCCGCAATCTGCGGCTCATCATCCTCGTTGATGTACGGCTCTTCCTCGTAGCCTTCATCATCAAAGAAGTCCATATCCTCATCCTTGGGCTTTCTGCCCTTGACGAACTTGATGTAGTAATAAGCTGCACCCGCAGCACCGGCAAGGACAAAGATGACGAGGATCATGCCGACGTTGGACTTCTTTTCGGGTTTAGGGGCGGGAGCATCGGTTTCTGCATCCTTATCCGGCTCAGGTGTAGCGGAGGCTGTGCCGGTGCATTCGCTCATGTTGGTCTTGCAGACCGGGCAGTCGGTGTTGACCTGACCGGCAGCGCATTTTTCCTTGCAGTTACAGGTAGTCAGAGCCGCCGCAGTATCATCATCCAGCAGCGCAAGCAGGTCGCTCTCATCGACCATGTTGAGGAAGTACGTCTGATACTGTTCCTCGTCCTCATTGATGGGTGCATCGTAGTCGATGACAACGAAAAAGGTATTGCCGTTCTTCGTCTGGACTGTGATGAACTGCTTGTTGGTTGTCTTGTCATAGAGCAAGTCGCGGGTGTAGGCGTTGCCCTCATCGTCAATCTGCTCACCCTTCGGCTTTTCCGGCGTGGGAGCGACTGCGGGCTGCTGTTCGGGCTGAGTTGCCTCCGTGACGGGAAGGTCCTGTTCGGTATCATCGGCGTAGGCAAACGCCGTGACCGAGAAGCAAGACAGAACCATGACGCAGACCGCAAGGACGGTCAGAAAACGAAACTTCTTACGCATTGTCGATTACCTCCGTATTTTCAGCGGGCTTGGTGCCGCCCTTCATGGAAGACAGGAACACCATGATCTGATCCTTGTCCATCACCATAGAGCGCACGGTATTGATGATTTCAAGGTTTTCCAGCTCTGTCTTCTTGTCGTACAGCTCCTTGAGCTGACCTTCGATTTCGGATTTCTTCTTTTCAGCCTTCTCAATGTCGGAGAGGACTTTCTGATACTTGGGATTCATGAAATAACTCCTTTCTTTTAATAGGCGGGTCTTCCGAAGGCGTAGAAATGCTGCTGCCAATAGGAAGAGTTGATGGATGTGTACTGAATGGGATCGCCGCAGTGGATCATGACCCCATCACCAACATAAATGCCGACGTGAGACACGCCGGGGGTGTCATACGTCCCGACGAAAAAGATGAGATCACCGGGCTGTGCATTCGCCTTTGAGACCGGCGTACAGACGTTGTAAAGCCCTTGTGCGCCCAGCCGACCGGTATTCACAAGACCGCTGTTCGTGAGAACGTAGCTGACAAAGCCGGAGCAGTCAAAGCCCGTTTCCGGGGTGGAACCGCCCCACACATAGGGCGTGCCCACATACTTTTGGGCTTCCTTGTAGATGGCTGCAAACTTCTCGTCGTTCAGGTATTCCGGGTTGACATCGTAGTCGGCGGGAGGATTTGTGATGTACTTGTCCACATAGGGGGAGTCACCGAACAGATCCTCACGGTTGCCCAACACCGACATATACGTTGCGTACATGGAAAGTTGTTCCTGAGACATGATGTAGACCGGGACATGGGAGAGATTGAAGTTTTCGAGCTTCACGTTGCAGATGTAGTAGTCATACGGGACGCGGTAGGTTTCCGTGTGCGTATTGCCGTCTGCATCCGTCCATGTGTCGGTCTCCGTGCGGTATCTGGTTTCGACGATGACCTCTTCTGTGAGGATATACTGCTTTTCAAACAGCATTTGGAGCGTACCCTGCACCTCATCCAGCGTAAACTCGCCCTCGTGGAGAGCCGAGAGAATGGAGATCAGCACATAGGGGTCATGCTCAATATCGTCCAGATCGAAGTGGTATTCATCGTAGCTGTGAGTGCTTTCGTAGGTGTCGAGATAGCGTTGCAGCTCTTGCTCCATTTGGCAATACTGCGCCTCCGCGCCCAGCATCGCATCATCCTCGCTGAGATAGGAGGAAGCGATAACCGACGAGCCGGTAGAGGTGAGCATCGAACACGAGCTGATTCCGGCACCGAGCAACACGAGAAGGGCAATTCCGACGCCGATCCAGATAAAGACCTTCCTGTTGTTCTCAAAGAACTCCTTGAGCTTGTCGGACACCTTTTCGCCGAGCTTCTTGCCGGTGCTTTTTGTGGCAGTCCCGGCAGTCTGAGAACCGGCATTCCGTGCAGCGGCATATTCCTTCTTGATGTTCTGCTTCTGGTAGTGCTTGTTCATGTTCTGCTTCTTCATCTCAGGATGCACCTGCTGATTTCTTTCATATTGGAGCTTCGCATCAGCAGCATCCGCCTTGTGTTCCAGCTTGGAGACCTTCTCATAAGGCTTGTTGACGCTGCTTTCCCGATGATGGCGGAAATGCCGAGCGGCAGTCTCAGCGGCGATCTCCGTTTTATGAGCCGCCTCAACCGCCGTGTTTTCCTGTTCGACCTCATGGATTTTGCCGTGAATACCGGAAGCGAGGGTGTCACCGACCTTGCGGACGGTTTTATCTGCTTCAAATTGCAGCTTGCCTTTGCCCTTTGGCTTTTTCAGCTCATCCTCAAAATGAAGGCGGGTTTTGCCCTTGCCGGTCTCTTCATCAAAGACGCGCTCTTTCTTGAGAACCTTGTGCGTGGGCAGCTTTTCACGGGCGGCATCCAGACGCTCATGTGCCTTCTCGGACTTCCTTTCGAGCTTCTGCATCCGCTTCGTGGGCGGGACGGCATCGTCCGAGACCGGCTTTGCAGAGGCGGTTTCCGCCGCTTGAGTGAGAACGGCATCTGCATCCACTGCTTCAACCGCAGAGGTCTTGCGCAGCTTGTGCGTGACAACCGTTTCGGCAATCACCGTGCTGGTATGCGAAGAAACGCCGTGCTGCTCCAAAACAGGAGGCTTGAACGGCGTTTCCGAGGGCAGCGGTTCGGGTACATTCTGGGGTGGATTTTCTGCCTTTTTTTCGTCTGTGACGGACGCTTCCGAGGACGGCTGTGTGTCGTTATCCTCGGCGTGTTCCGCCTGAAACTGACGCTGTTGACGGCGCATTTGCATCTTTTTCTGTTCCTCCGCAGAAAGAGCTTCGGAAGGCGCGGCGGTCTCAACCGGCTTTACCAGCTCTGCGTCTTCCAGCCGCTTTGACACACGTTGCTCGGTGCCAGCTGTCAAGTTTTCCTCGACCGCGCCGTCTCGCGTCATCCGCAGAACAACCTTGTCGCGGACTTTGAGTTCCGGTTCCTTGGGCATCAGATTTCACCTCCAATCCGCTTGTAGGCAAGCTCGGTGTACGCCGGATTTAGCTCAATGCCTACGAAATGACGCCCCATCTGCGCAGCAACCATGCCGGTTGTGCCGCTCCCCATGAAGGGGTCAAGCACAATGCCGCCTTCGGGACAACCAGCAAGAAGACAGGTTTCAACCAGCTTTGGAGGGTAGGCGGCGTAGTGACCGCCCTTGAAGGGGATGGTGTTGATCTTCCAGACATCGCGCTTATTGCGAAGCGGATTGATGTCTGCGTCCTTGATCTCGCCATGCTCACGGGGGCGGTTGATGGACTGCGGCTGAGGCTGACCGGGAACGGGCTTGCCGTATTTGTTGCCGCCCTTCATGCCGCGCTTGAGGCGTTCTGCCGTTGCAGGGGCAATCGGCTCGGAGATTGCCTTGTAGTCGAAGAAATACTTCCTCGACTTGGAGAACAGGAAAATATGCTCATAGCAGCGGGATAGGCGATCTTTCACGCTCTCCGGCATGGGGTTATCCTTCATCCAGATGATGTCGTTGCGCAGATACCATCCGGTATCGCGGAGAGCAAAAGCCAACATCCACGGAATGCCGATCATGTCTTTCGGCTTGCAGCCCTCAACCTTGTTATTGAGAGCCACAGCCTGACCGGTTCTGCCGTTGGGGTTCTTCGGGTCAACAAAATCGCCCTGATTGCCCTTTCCGGCGTAGGTGTCCGAAATGTTCAGCCAGAGCGTTCCATCCGGACGCAAAACGCGCCTGACTTCGGTAAACACTTCCGTCAGGCGCGAGATGTATTCCTTCGGCGTTGTCTCTCTGCCGATCTGAGCCTCCATGCCGTAATCACGGAGCGCGTAATACGGAGGGGACGTCACACAGCAATGAACGGTGTCATCGCGCAGAGTTTTCAGGATTTTAAGGCAATCGCCGGTATGAATGATGTCAAGCTCTATAAAAACCAGCTCCTTTCTTCGGATTTGAGCGCATATCAGTCGGAGTAATACTCGTCCGGCTCGTAGTCCTCGTCTTCCATGAAGTCCTCGTCGAAATTGTCAATCTCGTCCGCCCAACGGTCGAAGATTTCCTCGGCTTCCTTCGCCGCCTCACGATAGAGGCTCAGGCGGTTCTTCTCAAAGGCGGCAAAGGCGGGGACGAACTTGCCGAACTCACGGATTGCCTTCACATCCTGCGTGCGCATATCTGCGACGCACTGAATGATTTCGGACATCGTGAGCAGATCGTCGATCATCAGCTCATACTTGTCCTTGGGGATAGATACGGCTTCATCATCCGTCGCGTCAGCGAACGGGGTATTCTCGTCGCTGTTGCTGCTTTCGGGAACATCAACCTTGAAGTAGAAACCGATCATATCCACAGATACCTTGGTCATAATCTGACGTGCCTCCTTGACCTTTTCGTCGATGTCCTCCCTCACATGGAGGTAGGCGCGGTGATGTTTCTTGAGGTTGCTTTCCAGTCGGATCAGATCGGTCAGCTCCCACAGAGCCTTAAACAGCGCGGAGGTGTTCTCTCCGTATTCGATAGCGTCCGCGTAGGGAATGGTAATCATCTTGTTGTTCATGTTCAAAAATCCTCCTTAGTTCTGTACGGTTTCTTCGGGTTTGGTGGTCATGATGCGGTAGAGTTGGGTGTCCTTCGGGAAATCGTCCTTGAAGGGAACGATGGTCGAGCCGTAGAAGATCAGCCCCTCACCGGCGTTGGAGTTGGTGATGTAGTTCTGCTGGCTGGGCGAGATGTTCAGCGCCTTCGAGAGAATCTGCCGGTCGCCGGATGCCTGATTCAGAAGGTAGACAAAATCCGAGTTTTCAAAAATGTTCTCCACCTCGCGGGAGGCAAGAAGATCCTTGACGTTCTGCGTGATTCCGGTCGGAATGCCGCCCCATTTTCTGAAACGCTTCCAGATTTCCACGCTGTACGCGGCGGTCTGTTCCTCCTTCAAGAGCAGATGGAACTCGTCCATGTAGTAGCGCGTTGCCTTGTGCTGGGCGCGGTTGATGGTAACTCTGTTCCACACCTGATCCTGCACAATCAGCATACCGAGCTTCTTGAGCTGCTTGCCGAGTTCTCGGATGTCATAGCAGACGAAGCGGTTGTTGACATCCACATTCGTTCTGTGATTGAAGACATTCAGAGAGCCGTGAACATAGATTTCAAGGGCAGTTGCAATGCGCTGTGCCTCCGGCTCCTTCTGATTTCTCAGAATGTTGTAGAGGTCTTCGAGGATCGGCATTTTCTCCGGCTTGGGGTCTGCAAGGAACTCCTGATAGACCATGCGGACACTGCGGTCGATGATGGTCTTCTCAACCGGCTGCAAGCCGTCCTTGCCGCCGACAATCAGCTCACACATGGAGAGAATGAAGTCGGATTTCAGCGTCAGCGGGTTTTCCTCTTCGGAGTAGTTCGTGTTGATGTCCAGCGGATTGATGTAATCCGTGCTGACCGGCGAGATACGGATGACCTGACCGCCGAGCTTCTGCACGAGGGGGAAATACTCGGCTTCGGGGTCGCAGACGATGATGTCATCCTCCGTGATGAGGAAAGCATTGGTCATTTCTCGCTTGGCGGAGAAGGACTTACCGGAACCGGGCGTACCCAAGATCAGTCCGTTGGGGTTTTTGAGCCGCTTGCGGTCAACCATGATCATGTTGTTGGACAGCGCGTTCAGCCCGTAGTAGAGAGCTTCGCCGCCCTGAAAAAGCTCCTGCGTGGTGAACGGCACGAAAACCGCCGTGCTGGAAGTGGTCAGTCCGCGCTCAATCTCCACCTGATTGACGCCGATAGGCAGAGAGGACATCAGCCCTTCCTCTTGCTGGAAGTCAAGACGCTTGAGCGCACAGTTATACTTTTGGGCAATGGCGGCGGTTTGGAATACCGCGTTTTCGAGCTTCTGGCGATTGGTTGCCGTGTTCATGATGAGGATAGTCACAAGGAACAGTCTCTCATTGCGGGTCTGGAGATCCTGCAACAGACGCTTCGCCTCACCGCCGAAGGTAGCGAGATCGGACGGGATGATGTCCATATCGTAGCCGGAGCGGACCGCCTTTTTCTGCTCTTCGATCTTCATCTTGTCGAGGTCGGTGATCTTCGACTTGATGCTCTTGATTGCCTTCGCCTGGTCAATCGTCCGGATATGAAAATTGACCGTGATGTTGCTGTCCATCTCAAGGAAGTCGGCAAGCATACGGTCATTGAGTTCCGGCGCGAGGATTTGCAGGAAGCTCACCGCACCGATGGTTCTGCCCATCTTGAAGCACTTGCCTTCACGGAAGTCAAAGGAAGTGGGCGCGATGAAGTCCTTGCTGGAAAGCCCTGTCCGGGCAACCATATCGAAGGAAAAGCGGAACGGCTCATTGGTGTCCATATTGAACACATCATGAAGCACTTTCAGCCGTTCGTAGCCGGACAGCGGCTCGGTTTTCACGCCGAGAGTTTTGAAGTTGTTGAGGATGTCGGTTTCAATGCGTTCGAGCTTCGGCTTTGCCGTGCGGAGGGAGTCCGCCTCAATGCCGAAGGTGATGTACTTCTTCTTGATCAGCCCGTTGTTGCCCTTGGTGAGCTGGTTTTGCAGCATACCGGAATACTCGGAGCGGATGTCGTTGAAGGCGTCCTCCTGTGCCGGAATGTTGATGCGCTTGCGAAACTCATTCAGGCTTGCCTTCTGATTGATGAAGGAGAGCTGGACGAAGATCGAGCTGTCGAAGTAGTTCAGAAAGTCGCACCAGTTCTCAAAGATGGCAGTTTTGTCCTCGTTCTGCGCAAGCTGGTAGTTGATGTCCTCAAAGGCGATGGACTTCGTGTAGAGGCGGCTGTTCACCTTACAGATACCGTCACGGCACATCTCCACATAGGGGATGGTCTGCTGGGCGGACTTGCGGACTTTCTTTGCCTTCCTGTCCTTTTTCTTCTGCATGACGATCCGCTTCTTTTCCTGAGCGGAAAGTGCATTTCGGTAAACGTCACCTTTTTTGACGGTCATCTTAGCCTTTGCCTTTGCTGTGCTGTTGTTCAAGCTGCAATTCCTCCTGTTCTTTGATTTTCTGCTGAATCTCAGCGTAGAGATTGTTCGTGCGATAGGGACGCACCTTGTCCCGGATGAACATGGACTGTACGATGTGGTACAGATACTTTTCGGCGGGCTGACCGTCCTTCTCGTAAAGCGCGAAGAAGATGAACGGAAGCATGATCACCACCATCAGCATTGCCGCCGTAGACAAGTCGAGATGCGCCTTTGCCAGAAAGAAGATCGGGACGCCGACTGCCGCAGCGATGGAAAAACAAATGAGCTGCCGCTTGGTCAGGTTGAACATGACCTTCGTTTTGACGCGGTTAAGATCCTTCGGGACCGGAACAAATGCCATTGACTGTTTCCTCCTTTCTAAGCTGCTTTTCGTAGCGCAGCTTCATTTGTGCGGGATATTGATCCTCCTTCGGCTGACGCTTGCCTGTCCAGCGAAGCCCACCCGCTTTGCCTTGACAAATCCAGCCGGAAGCCCGAAGGCTTGCACCGTTTTCGCTTTCCAGCGTGTAGGTGATGATGCGCTTATAGCCCATAGCCGCAGCAGCTCTTGCCGCCGCGCCGTAGAGAAAGCTGCAAGCGTTCTTCGCCCCGTTGGTGCATAGCCTTGTAACCTCCAATGTGAAGCCGTCATCCAGATACCGGCTGACGGGACGCCCAGCGATGATTACGCCGACCAGCTCACCGTCTGCTTCACAGCCGATGGAAAACTTGTGACCGGCAACCGGCTTATGATGCCGGTGATGCTGCCGGACGTACTCGTTGGCGTCACGAAGAGAGATGGGTCTTAGCCGCAGCATGGTGTTTCCTCCATAGGAAGATGCGCCGTGCATTCGACCTCGTTGCCCCAAACATCCCAGCCTTCGGGAGACTGACGGGCAAAAAGCTCTACGCGGGGAAGGTCTCCCATGAGCCGAACAATGCGCTCCCGCGCTTCATCCGGCTTTTTGGAATGCTCTTCAATGTGGCTGAGGATGACCTGACGCACACCGGCGTCAACACGCTTCGGATGTCCCTTCGTAGCAAGGATGCAGATTTCGGCATTCGCCCTTGTCCAGTAGCCCATGCCGGTAAAGAGATCGTCGTTCTTACGGTTTTGCTTCACCCATACAAAAGCCACGGTCTTATAGGAAAATCCCCATGCCGTCAGCACTTCGAGTGCTTCACAGAGGCACGGGAACGTGATCCAGAGGAACAGGGCGCAGTCCTTCGCGGCAAGCTCACCGACCGGAAGTGCCTTGATGTCTTCAATGCACATTGTCGGGTAGTGGCTTTCTGCCGACCGTCCCTGTCCCTTCTTGGAGTAAGTCCGATACGCCCAAGGGGGATCGGCGTAGATGATGCTGTACTTCTTCATGCTGCCGACCTCCTTAGTGCGCATGGAAAATGGATTTTGCGAGGCTTCCGGTCTTGAACAGCGAGAAGCATAGAATGACCGTATACGCTGCCACAGAGAACAGAGCCGAATGAATGTTGTCTGCGATGATCATGCCGTTGATCAGCACCGCATAGATGCCGACGCAGACCATGATGAGAAAGCCCTGAAATGCCAGAGCAAACAAGCCTTTCAGATAATTCGTGCCGATGCTGCCCCATTCGCGGTTGCTCATGGTTGCGATGGGAATAGGCGCAATACTCACGGTGCAGTAAATCTCAATCATGCGCCCGTAGAGAATGACCGTAATGAGGATCGCCATGATTTTGAGGCACAAGCTGATCAGAAGCGTTTCTATTGACAGACCGAGCAGTTCTCCGACGCCCATGTTCTCCATGCCGGTACGCATCTGCGCAATCGTCGAATCAATATCAATGCTGGTGTTGCCGTGAATGACACCGGCTGCACCGGAAACTACGTTCTGCCCGATGTCGAATACTGCCATCACGATGTCAAAGGTGTGCGTCACGAGATAGATCGCCACAGCCGCCTTGAAAAACCACTTGAAGAACATCCAAGTGTCCATGTCGTGAAGGTTGTTTTTCTCGGTGATCATGGAAATCAGCTCGTAGCACAAAACGAAGGTGATGATGATACCAGCGATGGGGACTATCACGTTTTCGGATAGTCCCCGGATCATCTGGTACACGCCGCCGTTCCAGCCGGACGGAGTTTGCCCGACCTCGGCGGCAATCGTTCCTACCTTCTCGTTGACATCGGTGAACATATTGGTCAGGTTGCTCTCGATCCATCCGATCAGCATATCCTTGAGAGCCTGTTCGATCTTTTCTAAAATGCTGCCCAATATTTCACCACCCTTCGGTTAAGCTGGGCTTGCCGTGGATTAGCCGAACAAACCGGAGAGCAGGGGGATGAGGGTCGTGCCGATCAGCACCACACCGCCGCCAGCCATGAGCTGTTTTACCCCTAAATAGGAGTATAACCTTGCTCGATGGCGGGCGGCGTGTCAAGAAATATATGGAATTGTTTTAGAACCGCCCGGCGGGAACAGGTCAGGCCGTGACCTGTTCCACCTCCGGGATAGGTTTGAGATTGAAGTGAATTTCGATAGAAATGTGTCGTGTCTTATCGCTGTCGATGTGCTCATGGACAACGATTTCTTTAATCAGGCGGTTTAAGGTGGCTGCGTCCAGCTCCGTGATGTCGGCATATTCCCGAATGGCGTCCACCCATTGTTTGGCGTCCATCGCCAGCCGCATTTCATCAGCCAGCTTCTTGCGCCCCTGTGCAACCCGTTCTTTCAACTCGGCCTGTTCCTTTTGCGTCTTGTCCAGCATGAGATTGAAGTTGGCTTCGCTGATCCGCCCGGCAACCATGTCCTCATAGAGCCGCAGCACCATCTTTTCCAGAACCTCAATCCGTTCCTCGTCTTTTGTCAGGGAACGCTCCAACGCTTCCCGCTGGCCTTTCTGCTCGGCTTCGCAGGTGTTGGTCAGCTTCCCGGCAATGGCTTCCCCATCGGTCAGGGCAGCCTTGGCGCACTCCCGGATTTTGTTCAGGACAAGGTGGTAAAGGGTGTCGTACTCCACCCGGTGCTGGGTGCAATGGTTCTTGCCGAACGCCCCATAGGTCTTACAGGCGTAAATCTGCTGCGGGTGCTTGGCGTGGGTGGTGCGGATGGTCAGCGACTTGCCGCACTCGCCGCACTTGATAAGCCCTGCAAACAGGCTGGTTTCCCCGTCCTGCCGGGGGCGCTGGCGGGATTTCAGCTTGTCCTGCACAATGGCAAAACTTTTGCTGTCAATCAACGGTTCGTGCCGTTCCTCCACCACGATCCAGTCCTGCGGCTTCTTCTCGCCAATGGTGCCGATTTTGAAGCGGTAGTCCTTCTTTTGGGAAGCGATCGCCCCGGTATAAACGGGATTCATCAGGATGTCCTTTATCACGGAGAAGTCCCACATATACCGCCCGTTTTCCGGGTCTTTCTTTTCCCATTTGG
>OGNM01000753.1_pt1 | contig 16988 bp, 17 predicted proteins | sample 1573441 | NCBI WGS metagenome assembly OGNM01 (sample SAMEA2581915, study PRJEB24529) | metagenome | biome: Human gut stool | place: China | collected 2011
AAACTCCAGCGAATTTTTATAAACCTCAGTCCGGACATACGGATAATCCCTACACCGACTGCACCTCTTCCGAGCGGTGCAACAAATCCGTTTGTATCAACAGACTGATAACCGCTGTATGCAACCTTGCCCGATGCAACAGACTTCCATTCGCTCTCATCATTTGAGGGAGCACCGTCTTTTACGGGAATGTAGTAAATCTCATAATCCGCACCGTTGCTCGTTGTTTCAAAAATCACCTTATCAAGTGTACGGCTGTTTTCACCAAAATCAAAGCAATTGATAAATGTGATGTCGTTGCTGTCAACATAATCAAAGCTGTATGTAGCACCGTAGCGTTCATCCTGCAACAATGTCATATCGTCGGTAATCTCCGTCACCTCATCAATTGTGAAATTCGGGGAATACTTATCGCCGAAAATGTACTTATCCTCATATGAAAGCCAGAAATAACCGCCCATTGTGTTGTTGTCGCCCCAGCTGTTGCGCACAAGCCATGCTCCGTTGTTCTGCGGCAACACACCTGTTCCGTTAGAAAATCTGTACCTGCTGAGATTATCGTTCCAACCCACAATGCTGATTGTGTGACCGACATAGTCGCCGTCATATGACTGCGGCATAAAGTAGGTTGTGCCTGCATTGTTAAAGCACTTGTTTGATGTGGCATATGACGCTGTCACCGAGCCGTTGTCGATTATTGCCTGCTTGATTTCGTTTGAATCAGCGCCGTCAAGATAACGCAGTTTTGTTGTGCCGTATTTAGTCTTGTCGGCTGTCATATCATCGCCGTGAATATTTTTTGAAAAATCAATCTCACCGACATCGGCAATCTCTGCACCGCCCTGCCATGAGGTGAGATAGCCGGGATAAATATTTGTAAATCCGCCGTCACGGTATTTTCTCTGCCAGCCCTTGCCGTTTGTCTGGGTTGTGGAACTTGCGTTTGCGTGGTCATGTGACATCTCGGTAACGGGATAGCCAAGCTTCAAAAGCTTTGTTTCAAAGCCTTCTGTGCCTGCAACCGCCCAACAATCGTTATACTGCTGAGCCTTGATAGGTGTTACAAAGCCGAGATTTTTTGAGCTGAAATTACTCGGAAGTCCGTTTTCGTCAACAAGTGAATAGCCGATTGCGGAATATGCAGACGGAAAAGACGAATCCGAAGATTGTGCATTCTTTGTGACCGACTCAAATCCGTCATCAATTTCAGCCGCATTTACGCTTGCAATGCCGACCGAAATCATACACACCGCAGAAACCGCTACGGTAATTTTTTTAACAAATTTTCTGTTCATAAAATCACCTGTATATAATGTAAAGATGTGTGTTTGTTTTAGAATTATAATCTATCTCTTTTTCTTCATAATAAAGAATTTAAATCTGAGCAATTTCCGCTTTGCTTGCAAGGAGCGGAATTTGTGATAGATTGCAATCTACGCAGAGGAGCGTCAGCTCCTTAGAAATTCAGTGTCAACTGAATTTCGGGAGTATCTACTGCCTTTTAGGCAGTAGATACCTGCGTTAAGATTATAACAAAACAAAATAGTCTTGTAAATAGAATACATAATATAAAATTGCACAATAATAACAATATACAAACAAATTTGCGAAACGGGGGATTATTTTGCAGTTCAGAACCGACCTTGCAATTGAAGCAAGAGAAATTGCAGGAGAAAACACAGGCGGTATTGAATTCAAAAAATACAGTGAAAACGGTCTTGAAATTTCACGGCTGATTGTAAAGAACCAAAAGGCAAGACAAGCACTCGGCAAGGAAATCGGCACATACATTACAATTGAGTTGCCGTCACTCACCGACAATTTTACCGAAACCGACAAACGGCTTGAAACCGTCGGCAATGAAATCAAACGGCTGTTGCCCGTAAACGGGCTTGTGCTTGTTGCAGGACTCGGCAACATGGAAATCACTCCCGACTCACTCGGACCGCCAACCAGCCGACGAGTGCTTGCCACCCGTCACATAGGCGGAGAAATTGCCCGTTCAACGGGACTTGACCGACTTCGCCCCGTTGCCGTAATGCAGACGGGAGTCACGGGACAGACGGGCATTGAAACAGGCGAATACATTCTCAGCATTGTACGGCGGATAAGACCGACAGCTGTTGTTGCAATTGACGCACTCGCCTCACGCAGAACCGAAAGGCTCGGCTGTACACTTCAGATAAGCGACACAGGAATCTCACCCGGTGCGGGGGGGGGCAACCACCGAACCAAAATCACAAAGGAAACAATCGGAGTTCCTGTTATTGCAATCGGAGTGCCGACCGTTGTTGACGCACAAACGCTTGCGGTTGACATTCTCGGCAATGACTGCAACCGAAAAACGCAGAAAATGCTTATGCCGCAGGGCAGACAGCTTGTAGTCATTCCAAGAGAAATTGACCTGCTCACGGAAAGAGCCTCAAGGCTCATAGCCTTTGCACTCAACGGAGCACTGCAAAATGAATTTGATTTGCCCGACCTCATCTCGTTGATGTAAATCCACGCATATTTACACATATTCACCAATGCCACGGCATATATTTATTGCAGAAACCGATAGCCAACATATGTACGGATTGCAGGTGATTTTGTGAAAAGTGAAGGAACATCAAAAAAGAAACTGAAAAAAGCCTTAAAAACAAGCACAGCCGTTGTACTGTTGACAACGGCTGTTTTAAGCGTTATATACAGACTACCTCTCTGCTTTGAATCGCAGAATCCTGCGGCACTTGCCGCTGCCGCTTTTACTCTCACAAACGGAGAATACAAGCTTGAAAATTCAAAGGCGGAAAAGCCGACAGCTTCCGACCAAAAGCCCACAGAATCAGCCGACACAGAACCCGTAGCCGAAAAAAATCACAAGCGTGGCAAAAGCACCTATTACGATTCCTACGGCAACCATGACGGCGAGAACAAATACACGGTTGAGGAACGCACCATAGGCGACACGGGAACTCAGGTTGACAACTGCTTTGTCAAGAACAAAACGGGACTGTCGCTTGACTTTGACGGACTGCTCTCGGCAAAACTGCCGTTCTCAATTGACAAGGGAATAAACTCACCGCAGGTTCTTATCTACCACACCCACACAAGCGAGGCATATCTTGACGAAGATGTTGACTTTTTCTATGACAGCTTTTATTCACGCACAAACAACAACGATTTCAATGTTGTGGCAGTCGGAGATGCACTCACCGAACAGCTCAACAAGCGTGGAATAAAAACGGTTCATGACACGACAATTCACGATGAATCCTACAACGGTTCGTATGACCGAAGCGTTGACACAGTATATAAAAATCTTGAAAAATATCCTGATATCAAGGTTGTTATCGACCTGCACCGTGATGCAATCGGAACGGACGAAAACAAGGTTAAGCCCGTGTTTACATACAACGGCAAAAAGGGTGCACAGATTATGATTCTTGCGGGATGTGACACAGACGGTGAACGGGGTTTTGACTGCTGGGAGGAAAATTTAAACTTTGCCCTGAAAATTCAGGACAAAGCCGAAACCCTCTATCCCGATATGACCAGACCGCTGAATTTCGACTACTTTGCATACAATGAATATGTCTGCAACGGTTCGCTGTTAATAGAAGTCGGCACAGAATCAAATTCCATTGACGAGGCAACCTACTCAGGCAGTCTGTTAGGCAACGCAATTGCAGAAGTGCTGTTGCAACAGTAGGGGCGTTCATTGGACGCCCGCACGGCGACTCGCCGTATTGTACAATAATCAATAAACAAAAAACAGGCTGTCAATTGACAACCTGTTTTGTTATGTAATAAATATTCAATTTTAATCAAATATAAATTAATCGGGCGATATCGTCATCCGAAAATTTTAAATTTATTTCAATTAAAGTGCCTCAACAATAGCTCTTGTATCTCTTGCAATAACCATTTCTTCGTCGGTTGCAATGAGTTCAACTCTGATTGCCGAATCAGGAGTTGAGAGTGTGCCTGTAACACCGCATGTAGCCTGCTTGTTGAATTCCTTATCCAACTTAACGCCAAGGCATTCAAGATAGTCGCAAACCTTTTCACGGAGCATAGGCTGGTTTTCACCGATACCTGCCGTGAATACGATGCCGTCACAACCGCCGAGCGCTACATAATAGCTGCCGATGTACTTTGCAATCTGGTAGTAAAGCATTTCGTGGGCAAGGTGAGCTCTCATATTGCCGTCTGCTTCGGCTGCACAAACATCACGGTCGTCAGATGAAACGCCCGAAATGCCCAAAAGTCCCGATTCCTTGTTGAGAATCTTTGACATCTCCTCGGGAGTGAGATGCTCTTTTTCAGCGATAAATGTGATAACAGACGGATCAAGTGAACCTGAACGGGTACCCATCATAAAACCGCCGAGAGGAGTAAGTCCCATTGTAGTGTCAATAACCTTACCGCCCTTTACGGCTGTGATTGAAGAACCGTTGCCGATGTGACAGGTAATAAGCTTGAGCTCTTCCTTTTTTCTGCCCATAAGGTCAGCCATTTTTTCGGAAACATAACGGTGAGATGTGCCGTGAAAGCCGTACTTTCTTACACCGAACTTTTCATAATATTTGTAAGGTATAGCATAAAGGAATGCTTTTTCAGGCATTGTCTGGTGGAAAGCTGTATCAAATACTGCTACCTGAGGTACACCCGGCATAAGCTCGGAGCATACACGGATACCGATCAGGTTTGCAGGGTTATGAAGTGGTGCAAGGTCATTGCATTCTTCTACTGCTGAGATTACTTCATCTGTGATCACTACAGATTTGGCAAATTTCTCACCACCATGTACAACACGATGTCCAACAGCATTTACTTCTTTCAGGCTTCCGATTGCACCTGTTTTATCATTTGTGAGGGCATCCAGTACCATCTGGATTGCTTCTTTATGTGTAGGCATTGCAGCTTCTGTGATTTCTTTGTCACAGCCTGTTTTCTGATATACTAATCTTCCGTCGATACCGATTCTCTCGCAGAGACCTTTTGCAAGAACTGCTTCTGAATCAGAGTTGATCAGCTGATATTTAAGGGATGAACTTCCACAGTTGATTACTAATACGTTCATTTTCATATTCTGCCGGCAGCAAATTTCGAATACTGTCCATAATCCTGACACAAGTCTTCGAATATTTCTGTCAGCTTTTCCTTTCATATTATAATATTATTCTCATCATTTCCAGGGAAATATGAGTAATGATATCAAAGGCATCAGAATCAGAAATATCTCCTCCGATGCCTTTAACATTATGTAGTCAATGAAATAATTCTCAGTCCGTTTTACGGTCTGACTGAAATCTTATTTATTGTCGTCAGCCTGGCACTGTACTGCTGTGATAGCTACCACACCAACGATATCGTCTGCAGAGCATCCACGGGACAGGTCATTTACAGGTTTAGCGATACCCTGGGTTACAGGTCCGTAAGCTTCTGCTTTTGCAAGACGCTGAGCCAGTTTGTATCCGATGTTTCCTGCATCAAGGTCTGGGAAGATAAGGACATTTGCTTTACCTGCTACTTCGCTTCCAGGTGCTTTGGATGCGCCTACGCTTGGAACGATAGCTGCATCAAGCTGGAACTCTCCGTCAAGTTTAAGCTCCGGATGCTCTTCTTTGGCGATTCTGGTAGCCTCTACCATCTTATCTACGTCAGGATGTTTTGCACTTCCCTTGGTGGAGTGGCTCAGCATGGCGATCACGGGCTTAGGTCCGATCAGAGACTTGAAGCTTCTGGAAGAAGTATCTGCGATGGCAGCCAGTTCTTCGGGAGTAGGATCCTGGTTCAGACCACAGTCAGCGAACAGGAAGGTTCCGTTCTCACCCTGATCCTTGAATACGGTATCCATAACGAAGAATGCGGATACCAGTTTAACGCCGGGTGCAGTCTTCAGGATCTGCAGTGCAGGTCTTAAAGTATCTGCGGTAGAGTGGCATGCACCTGCTACCATACCGTCTGCATCATTAGCCTTAACCATTACGATACCGAAGGTCAGGTAATCATTCAGCAGGATCTCTCTTGCCTTCTCGGGGGTCATTCCCTTTGCTTTTCTGGTTTCATATAATAAATTCACATAGTCATCCAACTTGGGAGTTGTTTTAGGGTTAACTACCTTAACTTTGGACAGGTCAACTTCCAGCCAGCCTGCACCATCCATGATCTTCTCTTCATCACCGATCATAATGATGTCTGCGATGCCCTCTTCCACGATACGGGCAGCAGCCAGTAATGTTCTCTTATCATTAGATTCCGGTAATACAATAGTCTTTTTGTCGAGTCTTGCTCTCTCTTTAATCATGTCAATGTATGACATATCCATTCTCCTTTCCGGCGGGGGATACCCGCTTCCTCCCAAATAACTTCTGTAAAGTTTTGGTTTTATCTTAACAAACCGATGTATTTATATTATACTAAATACATCTGGAGTACACAAGGGCATAATGTTCGCAAAATTGTATATTTTCAGATACAACCACTATTTTTTCAGAATAAAATAAGCTGATAACCATGCATATGTAAACGCTTTCAGTGTATGTTATTTTTTTCACATTCCTTGTCAGAGTTTGTGTTCGTTATAACGTATATTTCTTTTCACGAAAGGAGCCACATTATGAAGGTCAATGGTATTGTCGCAGAATATAATCCCTTCCATAATGGTCATGCTTACCAGTTACAGCATGCCAAAGAGGCCAATGATGCCGATTATACGATCATTGTCATGAGCGGTAATTTCATGCAGCGGGGTGCTCCTGCCCTCTTAGATAAGTTCACCCGTACAAAAATGGCTCTGGAGAACGGTGCAGATCTGGTGCTGGAACTGCCCACCTGCTATGCTGCCTCCAGTGCGGAATTTTTTGCCAAGGGCTCGGTTGCCTTGTTCGACAAACTGGGAGTGACCACAAATCTGTGCTTTGGCAGTGAGTGCGGCAACATTGAAGTCTTGTCACGGATCGCTGAGATTTTCTATACGGAACCGGAACCTTACGTGGAATCCTTGCGCTGCAATATGCGTAAGGGAATGTCCTTCCCCATCGCCAGGACCTGGGCGTTATTGCAATACGCACCTTCCTTAAGCGATGATAAGGACGTTCTTTCCTCTCCTAATAATATATTGGGAATTGAATATCTCAAAGCGCTGATGTCCAGAAGCAGCAAGATCTCACCGTTCACTACCACCAGAGTCGGTGCGGATTATCACGACAAACGTCTCGGCACCAATCAGTGTTCCGCCATTGCTATCCGCCAGTCGGTGGCCGCCGGGCATGATCTATCCTATCTGGCTGACCAGATGCCAGAAAGTGCCTATGCATTGATGACGGATTCTCTGTCTCACAAAAAGCCTCTGTTTGCCGATGATTTTTCCGCAGCACTGCAATACAAGCTGCTGACGGAATACTCTGTGGGCTACGACAAGTATCAGGATATTTCTTCGGATCTGTCCGACCGGATCCGCAATACCCTGCCTTCCTTCGTAGGTTACACTTCTTTCTGTGATCTGCTCAAGAGTAAGGATATGACCTACACCCGCATCAGCAGATGTCTGCTTCATATTTTGCTGAATATGACCAAGGAAGAATTCGAGACCTGCAAGTCGGAAGACTATATCTCTTACGCCAGAGTGTTGGGTTTCCGCAAGAATGCGACGCCACTGCTTACCGAGATCAAAAAGAACAGTTCCATTCCTCTCGTCACCAGCCTGGCTGACGCCAGACAGACGCTTTCTCCCGAATCTCTGCGGATGCTGGATCTGGATATCCTCCGCAATCAGATCTATCTGGGAAATCTGGCCTTAAAGAACCAGACGGAAATGGTGAATGAATATCGGACGCCGATTGTGATTGTATAAATGGAAAGTTAATGAAATAAATATTGGCAAACCAGACGAACTCCCGAAGCGGCAGAAGGCCCTCAGGCAGATATCGGTCTCCGAGTGTGAATTTTCTAAAGCAGTGGATAAAGTGTATCTCATCCGAACGGGCACGGCTCTAGGCGACATCCATGTCGCCGGCCGCCTGTCGCAAACATCGTGTTTGCTCCACCCTGATGGCTCACCACTGCTTAAGAAAATATCAACACGCTCCGACAGACATCTGCCTGAGGGCCTTCTGCTACTCCGGGAGTTCTGTTTGTATTTAAAACGCCAATTTCTGCGAAAAAAATACAAAAATATGAAATTTTTATATGTAAAAAGTCTCTATTTTCGCTGCATGAGCAAAATAAAGAAATTCCGTACAAAAATTCCTGATTTAGGAACTTTTTTGTACGGAATTCATCGTTTTTGGACTATTTACACCAAACTAACTCTCTATTTACATAAAAAGGTGTAAAGAAAAAATACTTGACACCTATGTTTTTCTATAGTATGATAGCCAAGGTGCATATCGCATGACCTATAGAAAGGCACTGGATAAGATGGACAGGATTTTGGAACAGAATCTGTTATATGATTTCTACGGTGAACTTCTCACCGAGCATCAGCAGAGAGTGTATGAGGATGCAGTATATAATGATATGTCTCTCAGTGAGATCGCGGGAGAACAGGGCATCAGCAGACAGGGCGTCCATGATCTGATCAAGCGTTGCGATAAGATCCTGCAGGATTATGAAAGCAAGCTTCATCTGGTGGAACGCTTCATGGCAGCCAAGGAGAAGATCGGTGAGATCGAACAGTTGACTGCGGAGGATACCACGGATCCCGAAGAACGGATGAGACGCATCCGGGAATTGTCCAGATCCCTTTTAAAGGAATGGTAAGGAGCAGCAAATGGCATTTGAAAGTTTAACAGACAAACTCCAAAATGTTTTTAAAAACTTAAGAAGCAAAGGTCGTCTGACGGAAGAGGATGTCAAGTCCGCACTGAAGGAAGTCAAGATGGCGCTACTGGAGGCAGATGTTAACTTCAAGGTAGTCAAGCAGTTCGTGAAGGCAGTGGAGGAACGTGCCATTGGCCAGGACGTCATGAACGGTCTGAATCCCGGACAGATGGTGATCAAGATCGTAAATGAAGAGATGGTAAATCTCATGGGCAGTGAGACCACAGAGATTGCCATGCAGCCGGGTAAGGCCATTACCGTCATCATGATGGCAGGTCTTCAGGGTGCAGGTAAGACCACCGCAACGGCCAAGATCGCCGGTAAGCTGAAGCTCAAGGGCAAAAAGCCGTTATTGGTAGCCTGCGATATTTACCGTCCCGCAGCCATTGAACAGTTACAGATCAACGGTAAGAAGCAGGAAGTCGATGTGTTCTCCATGGGAACGGATCACAAGCCTGCAGAGATTGCACAGAATGCGATCGCATATGCGGAGAAGAACGGTCATAATGTAGTGATCCTCGATACTGCCGGACGACTTCATGTGGATGAAGACATGATGGCGGAATTACAGGAGATCAAGGAGACCGTGACCGTGCATCAGACACTTTTGGTAGTCGATGCCATGACCGGTCAGGATGCCGTAAATGTGGCAAAAGAATTTGATGAAAAGGTAGGCGTCGACGGCGTAATCCTGTCCAAGATGGACGGTGATACCAGAGGCGGTGCGTAAGTATGGGCGAGAAATTGTCCGATTTAGAGCAGTTCTATCCCGATCGTATGGCAAGCCGTATCCTTGGTATGGGTGATGTGTTATCCCTCATTGACAAGGCACAGGCCAGCATCGATATCGATGAGGAGAAGAGCCGTGATATGGCCGGCCGCATGAAGAAAGGTAAGTTCGATTTTGAGGATTACCTGGAGAGCATGAAGCAGATGCGTAATATGGGCGGTCTGTCCAGCATCTTAGGGATGCTTCCCGGAATGGGGATCAAGGCATCGGATCTGGAAGGTGCCATTGATGAGAAGCAGATGAAGCGTACGGAAGCCATCGTATTATCCATGACAAAAGAGGAACGCAGGAATCCCAAGATCCTGACCCCTCAGAGAAAACACCGTATTGCAAAAGGTGCCGGTGTGGATATTGCAACGGTGAACCGTTTTATCAAACAGTTCGAGCAGACACAGAAGATGATGAAGCAGTTTGGCGGCGGCAAAAAGGGCCGCGGCGGCATGGGTGGTATGTTCGGCGGCGGAAAATTTCCCGGTATTGGCGGCAGATTTTTCTAGCACTGTTTACTTAACTTAAGTCCGATATGAACAATCAGTTCTTATCATATAAATTATTTTATTTTTAATTAATGGAGGAAAAAGAAATGGCAGTAAAGATCAGATTAAGAAGAATGGGACAGAAGAAGGCTCCTTTTTACAGAATTATCGTAGCAGATTCCCGTTCCCCCAGAGACGGTAGATTCATCGAGGAGATCGGTACCTACGATCCTTCCACCGATCCTTCCACTTTCAAGATCAATGAAGAGCTGGCTAAGAAGTGGTTACAGAACGGTGCTCAGCCTACCGAGCAGGTTGCTAAGCTTTTCAAGGTTGCAGGAATCGAGAAATAAGTTCTAAATATCTATTCATCGGAGGTGGATTATGAAGGAACTAGTAGAAGTAGTTGCAAAGGCACTCGTTGATAATCCGGATGAAGTAGTTGTAACTGAGAAGACAGAAGGAAAAAATATCGTCCTTGAACTTCATGTAGCTGCGTCCGATATGGGTAAGGTGATCGGTAAGCAGGGACGTATTGCAAAAGCAATCCGCTCCGTTGTGAAAGCAGCATCATCCAAAGACAACACAAGAGTGGACGTTGAGATCGTTTAATTTCGAATTGAGAGATCCCTGACGTTGAGCGGAGAAACATACAGGCGTGTGTTTCTCCGTTTTTTGGCTAAAAGCCGGAATGGAGTAAAACTATATGGAAGATCTGTTGCAGGTCGGCATTATCACTTCCACTCACGGGGTGAGAGGAGAAGTAAAGGTATATCCTACTACGGATGATCCCAGAAGATTCCGCAGATTAAAGGAAGTCGTTCTGGACACCGGCAGGGAAAAATTAAATCTGGAAATCGAAGGTGTCAAGTTCTTTAAACAGTTTGTGATCCTGAAATTCAAAGGACTGGACAACATTAATGATATAGAAAAATATCGTCAGAAAAGCCTGTATGTGACCCGTAAAAATGCAGTGCGTCTGCAAAGGGACGAGTATTTCATCGCCGATCTGATCGGACTGAAAGTGCAGGATGAAGACGGTAAGGAACTGGGCACGGTAAAAGATGTGATCGAGACCGGTGCCAATGATGTCTACGAGGTGGAAATGGCAGACGGTAAGAGCCTGCTTCTGCCCGCTATCAAACAGTGTATCCTGAATGTGGACGTGGAAAATGGCACAATGCAGGTACATGTACTGGAAGGACTACTTGACTTATGATGAAGTTTCATATTCTGACCCTGTTCCCCGAAATGGTGCAGCAGGGGCTGGCAACCAGTATTTTAGGCCGGGCAGCGGAGAAGAATCTGATTTCCATAGATGCGGTGAATATCCGGGATTACACACAGGATAAGCACGGAAAAGTGGATGATTACACCTATGGCGGCGGGGCCGGAATGCTGATGCAGGCACAGCCGGTCTATGATGCCTACCGGTCGGTAGCAGGAGAAAAAAAGATCCGCTGCGTCTATCTGACACCACAGGGAGCTCCTTTTACCCAGAAAAAAGCAAGAGAACTGTCCGGGGAAGAGGAACTGGTATTGCTCTGCGGACATTATGAGGGAATCGATGAGAGAGTTCTGGAAGAGGTCGTGACGGATTATATTTCTATCGGCGATTATGTCCTCACCGGTGGGGAACTGGCAGCCATGGTCGTGGTGGACGCGGTGGCCAGACTGGTGCCCGGGGTACTCAATAACGACGAATCTGCCGAGACAGAGAGCTTCCATAACGATCTGCTGGAATATCCCCAGTATTCCCGCCCGGAGGAATGGCACGGAAAGAAAGTACCGGAGGTACTTCTGTCGGGCAATCATAAAAAGATCAATGCCTGGCGGCTGGAACAGTCCGAGAGACGGACGGGAGAACGCCGCCCGGATCTCTATGCAAAATATCAGGAAAAACAGAAAGTCATAAAAAAACTTTCCGCGAAGAAACGTATTTTTATTCATATGATGGAGACACTGTCCAGAGGATTGGGAGAAGTTCTCTATGCGGAGGGGAAAAATGTACTGATCTATCTGCCGGAGATCGGCAATGCCATGCTGAATGCGGAGGATGAGGAGCATTTGGAGAAAATGCTGCCGCTCATTCCGAAAGCCGTGTCGGGGCATAGTATCGTGACCGTGACAGACCGGTGGAATGAACGTGTCAGTGAAATTTTAGGGTATCATGGCAGTATGCTATGTTCCCAGGCGTGCTATACCAGAGGGGAACCACTTCCGGTGAGGCACAAGGACATCCGGCAGCTGACAGTGGAAGAGGTTCCTTATGTGGCGGAGCATTATCACCTGGGAGACGAGATTTATGTCCGGGAGAGGATTACAGCAGGAGATGTCTTCGGCATCTATATCGAGGGAAAACTCTGTGGTTTTATAGGATGCCACAATGACGGCAGCATGGGAATGCTGTATGTGGAGGATGCATACCGCAGACAAGGACTTGCAGCATCCCTGGAAGGTTATCTGATCAACAAACAGAGAGAACAGGGGATGATCCCCTACGCCCATATTGTGAATGGAAATGAAGCGTCCATACAACTGCAGGAACGGTTGGGGCTGAATCTGTCGGATCCCGCGATCTGGTGGCTGTATAATTAAAAAAAGCTTGCTTTTTATATGGCCTTATGGTAAAATCTGAATGTTGTGAAAACGAGATGGTCCTCTGTTACCAATAAGGGTATTAAGAACATCCATTTTATGAAGGAGGCTCATTATGAGTAACATTATCAAAGAGATCGAAGCAGAACAGTTAAAAGCAACCGTTGATCAGTTTGAAGTCGGCGATACCGTTAAGGTATACGGCAAGATCAAAGAGGGTAACCGTGAGAGAATCCAGGTATTCGAAGGCGTTGTACTGAAGAGACAGGGTGGCAGCAACAGAGAGACTTTCACTGTTAGAAAGACTTCCAACGGTATCGGCGTAGAGAAGACTTGGCCTTTACATTCTCCCAACGTAGAGAAGATCGAAGTTGTAAGAAAAGGTAAAGTAAGACGTGCTAAGCTGAATTACTTAAGAGATCGTGTTGGTAAGAAGGCAAAGGTTAAGGAATTAGTTAAATAATTACATTGACCGGAAAGGGGCAGCTGTTTCTGACAGCTGCCTTTTATATTTATTTGAAAAAGGAATACGGATATGGTACACTGAGACTTGTAAACACTATGCGAGATAGGGCAGAACATTGAGAAATAAGGGACTAAGTTTTTATAAAAAAAAGAAAAAGATCAGTCAGGAACTGCTCAGGGAAATTTTCAGCTGGATCTTCGGCATTGCACTGTCAGTCTTTCTGGCTGCAGTGGTGGTTATCTTTCTGGGAAAGTCCACCAGAGTTGTGGGCATGTCCATGGAACCGACACTGGAGAATGGACAGCAGATATTTATTGACCGTTTTCTGTATGTTTTATCTTCTCCGAAGGCGGGAGACGTAGTAGCATTTCTGCCGAATGGCAATGAAAATTCCCATTATTATGTCAAGCGTGTTGTGGCAGGGCCGGGAGACAAGGTAAGGATCGCGGACGGAACTCTGTATGTCAACGGGCAGGAAAGCAAATGGGTGACGGAACGGATCCTGGATGCGGGTATAGCGGAAAACGAGATCATCCTTGGGAACAAGGAGTATTTCTGCATCGGGGACAACCCGAATAACAGCGAAGACAGCAGATCCGCCAATATCGGACCGGTGGAGGAGGGCGATATGATCGGCAAAGCCTGGTTCCACTTAAAATCCGGGACGGATGGCATCGGCTTTATCAAATAGAAAGTATGGTAGGAGAATAGAAAAATGAATTATCAGTGGTATCCCGGTCATATGACCAAAGCAAGGCGTATGATGCAGGAAAATATCAAGCTGATCGATCTGGTGATTGAACTTGTAGATGCCAGAATCCCCATCAGCAGCAGAAATCCGGATATCGATGAACTGGGAAAAGATAAATCCCGTATCATTTTGTTGAATAAATCAGATCTGGCAGATCCAGTGTGGAATAAGAAATGGGTCGAGTATTTTTCAAATCAGGGAATGGGTGTACTGGAAATCAATTCCCGTACTGGTATGGGAATCAAGTCGATCCAGGGGCTGGTACAGGAAGTCTGCAAGGAGAAGATTGAACGTGACAGAAAGCGAGGCATCGTAAATCGACCGGTACGTGCTATGGTAGTGGGAATCCCCAATGTGGGAAAATCCACTTTTATCAATTCCTTCGCGGGAAAAGCCTGCGCCAAGACGGGAAATAAACCCGGTGTGACCAAGGGAAAACAGTGGATCCGTCTGAATAAAGGACTGGAACTTCTGGATACCCCCGGTATCCTGTGGCCCAAATTCGAGGACCAGCAGGTAGGAATGCGTCTGGCATTTATCGGATCCATGAACGATGAGATCCTAATTCCGGATGAACTGGCCTGTGATCTGATCGGAGCCATCAAAGAGCTTTATCCGAAGGCTTTGCAGGAACGCTACGAGGCAGATCCTGCGGGCAAGCCCATAGAGATACTGGAAGCAGTGGCAGAGAGCCGCAAATGCTATGCAAAGGGAGAACAGCTGGATCTGGGGAAAGCCGCCGGCATCCTGATCGATGATTTCCGGAGCGGCAAGCTGGGACGAATAACACTGGAGAGGATATAGACAGATGAACAGAATCATGAGAGAATTATTAAACACAGCGATCTACCTGCTCTGTGTACTGGGAGCGGTATGGCTGGTGATCACCTTTGTAGGACAGCGTACGGAAGTGGAGGGAGCCTCCATGGAGAATACCCTGCACAACGGGGATAATCTGATCGTGGATAAGTTAAGCTATCGTTTTCATGATCCGGAACGCTTTGACATCATTGTCTTCCCGTTTCAATTCCAGGACAACACCTATTATATCAAGCGTATCATCGGACTGCCGGGAGAGACGGTACAGATCATGGATGATGGCAGTATCTACATCAACGGGGAAAAGCTGGAAGAGAACTACGGCATGGAAGTCATAAAACCGGAGACCATCGGCCGGGCGGCGGAACCCATTGAACTTGGGGATGATGAATATTTTGTCATGGGAGACAACCGCAACAATTCCAGCGACAGTCGTACGGATATGGTGGGTAACATAAAAAGAGAAAATATCATCGGAAAAGCCTGGCTCCGAATCTGGCCGGTTTCTGATTTCGGTGTATTACAACATCAATAACCATAAATGGGGATAAACAAATGGAAAGTGCAGCAAAGATCAAGGAAATATTACAGGCAGCTTCAATGGAAAAGCTGCCTGAATTTATAGCAGAATATGAGAATGATCCCAGAAGCGGTGTGCAGAAGCTGGTGTCTAGCGCACAGAAAAAGATAGATACTCTGGAAAAGGAACGTCAGCGGATCGAGAATCTCAAAAAATACGAGAAAGAATACGCACAATATACCTATATCTGCGGAATTGACGAAGTGGGAAGAGGTCCTCTGGCGGGACCGGTAGTGGCAGGTGCTGTCATTCTGCCGAAGGATTGTGATATTTTATACATTAATGATTCCAAGCAGTTATCCGAAAAAAAGAGAGAAGAGCTGTACGATGTGATCACGAAGGAAGCGGTGGCCTGGGCAGTGGGCTATGCTTCTCCGGAGCGGATCGATGAGATCAATATTTTACAGGCAACCTATGAGGCCATGCGGGAGGCTGTCGGCAAACTGGATCCGGCACCGGATCTGTTGTTGAACGATGCTGTGACGATTCCCGGAGTGGAGATCCGACAGGTGCCGATCATCAAGGGCGATGCCAAGAGCATTTCTATCGGTGCGGCCAGTATTGTGGCCAAGGTGACCAGGGACCGTCTGATGGAGCAGTATGCCGATGTGTTTCCGGAGTATGATTTTGCATCCAACAAAGGGTACGGCAGTGCGGCACATATTGCGGCACTGAAGGAGTATGGTCCGACTCCGATCCACAGACACAGCTTTATCAAAAATTTCGGATTTTAAGGCATTTTAGCGTGCCGGGAGAGAAAATATGAAGCTGACAGGATGGTTCTCACAGGATAAAATAGCGGATAACAGCAGAGTACAGACTCCAAATAATGCGAATACCGAACAGGTAAACCGGCAGATCCGTGCACTGGTTCCCGGGCAGACCCTCAGAGGAGAGGTGGTCTCCAGGGAGGGCAATAATGCGCAGATCCGTCTGCTGCAGGATGTCCTGGTGGATGCAAAAGTGGATGCGGATATCCGTCTGGAACTGGGGCAGAACATTACCTTTCAGGTAAAAAATAACGGGCAGACACTGAATCTGAGTCCTCTTTTTACCAATATGGCAACAGAAGGAACCGTACTGAAAGCGTTGGATATGGCATCGCTGCCGGTGAACGAGAATACGGTAGCCATGACAAAACAACTGATGGATGTGGGGCTTCCTATTGATAAGAATACGTTGCAGCAGATCTGGCATGAAAGTAATGCGTTCCCGGATGCGGAGATTCTGGATCTCGTGAATCTTCACAAAGTGGAACTTCCGGTGACGGAGGAAAATATCACACAGATGGCGTCCTATCGCAATCTGACACATCAGCTGACAGCAGGAATCGCAGAGACCGGAGAAAGTCTGACAAATATGCTGCAGGGGCTGGTAGAGAGCGGAGACATAGAGCAGGCCGCCACAATCTACAGTGAGGTTCTGGAACTGTTGGCTTTCGAAGATGCGGTCGGAGAGACGGTAACAGGACAACAACAGACCGAGGGACCTCTGCCGGAGCCTGGCGTGGATGTGACAGTGACCCAGGAAGAGGCAGAACAGATGCCAGTACAGCCTTCGGCAACAGCACCGGAAGCTGTGCCGGGGCAGAAGACCATCATAGAGGAACCGACGGAGACGGCACCGGGCAACGGTCAGACGATAAAAGAAAATCCCGGTGCAGAAAAAACACAGGAGGCACCACAGCTGCAGAATCT
>OGNM01000754.1_pt1 | contig 16939 bp, 12 predicted proteins | sample 1573441 | NCBI WGS metagenome assembly OGNM01 (sample SAMEA2581915, study PRJEB24529) | metagenome | biome: Human gut stool | place: China | collected 2011
TGTTGCTCAGGTACTTAAAAAAAATATTTTATAATAGTGTTGCGGAATTAAGGTATCATTGAAAACAGGTGTTCCCATTTCCTCTGTTTATAGGTACATTAAGTTAAATAAATAAAAAATATGATTAATAAGTATTTGAATTTATTTGTTTCTTTTTAATTTCGCTGCGTCTTCAAAAAACGAACATTTTAATAGATTTCCTCATTCTATATCCTCTAAAAATACCGTATTACAGTGAGATATGCAAGCAATTGTCAAGAGAAAAATATATTCATAAAATATTGAATGTTCGGGTTTTAATGATTGAACAGTGATTCTTTGACTTTGATTCATAAAAAAAGCTGACCACTTCATGCTGGCCAGCTTTTCATAGTCAATATTCCTTTATTGGTATAATAGCCAAGTTACCATCTCCATACCCGTCCACAGCATACGATAGATTTTTGATGTTGGGGAAAAATTTGGGAACGCTTTCGACTATTGCATTATGTAAGCCTTTATAAAGTGGGGCAAATGGTTGACAGACATAGTTTTTATAGATGTTTTTCTCTATTTTAATGATAAGTTCCTCTCCTTCATATTTGGGGGAAAATTTATCTTCTTCTGAAAACATGTATAATAAGGTTTTCTTATCCATTTCATTGATTTCTTTGCCATTAACCTTATAGTTGGTTACTATATCGTTAATTGTATCAGTCCAAAAAGACCACCATGTCGGTTTTTCCTCATCCTCAAATTGAAGGACGGTTTGGGTATATTTTTCTTCTTTTGATGCAGCTTCATCTTGGGCTTTAGCCTGTATTTCTTCGCTTATCTTTTTATATTTAGGATATTCATTCTGAGGATTTTTCGTAAGTCTCTCAGTCCCATTTGGATTGATATTGTACCGGTTGCGGAGTTTGAACCACAATATTCCTCGAGCATCTCTAATTTTATTTTCCTGAAGTTCATTTTTAAAAATTGACATTTCAGTACATAGATCCTTTAGTTCTGTTCTTGATAGCTCTTTTAACTGTCTGAAAATGTCATCGGACACTAATGAAGGAACTGTGCTTTTTATTGCTTCAATAATCTCAGTTCTCATATGTGCCTGTTCAGTAATATCTTTTTCTGATCCAGGTAAACAATCCTGAATCCTGAACACAAACTTATCAAGTTTTCCTCCTCGGCCTTTGCCGCTCCGGATTTCGTATGTGTCGAAATAGAAATCAATTAGCCCTTCAGTAAATAGCTTCTTCATTTCTTTATCAGCTGATAGAACATATCTTGTTTTAAGCAGATTGGTAGTCGGACTTACATTCAGAGCTTCGGCAAGCTCGACTGGAGTATATGAAAAAATTCCAGCAGAACGCCATTTGCAACACTTGTCGTAGAAAAATTGGGTGGCCTTATCCTGTATACTCATTGTGACAGCAAAATCCAACATGGTAAAATGCTTGTTCACTACATAATATAATGGAAGTACACCTGGAGTTATGTATATTGTCATACCGACATGCATGTCATAATTTACTTCCCCTACAAGTTTTGCCTTTACCCAGCCAGTAGGAGTTTCATAATTGACTGATGTGTTGTTCAACCAGAGAGCTGCTGCCTTCAGTTCTCTATGGGCATGCTCATCCGGATACCATCGCAAGATGTCCTCTCGTGGTATAATCAGTTTCAAGGTCTCTTTCTTCGTGATATAAGACTCAACTGATAGCCTTTCATCCTGTATTTTTTTTACTATGAATTTGATTGCTCGATATGTACCTTTATTCAAAATCTGTTTTGCATCCGTAAGGAAATTGGTTTGGTAGATTGGGCATGTAAAATTCATAATTCTACTGTCGTTCTTTTTGTCTGGCAGCACGGTTATCTTTTCCAGGTTTAATATTTCCTTAAAATCCTTTTTCATTTCCTTTTTCATTTCTGCAAATATAGCTTTTTCCACGAGATATAAGTTATTTTTAGACATTTTATTTTTGTAAATGTCTAAAAATAACCAGACAGAAAAGTAAAGATTCTAAGTTGCTGAGTAAAATAATGTTTTAAAATCCTTTGATTGTTTAAAAAGGTAGCATTTTTGATTACATCTTTTAACAAAACCCAATATAATAATGAGAGCGAGGTAAAATTTACTCCAGATAAGATACAGCACTTCAATTTTCAATTTTGCCAAAGTGTAGTAAAAACAAAGGGAATTGTCTAAGTTGCCAAAGTGTAGTAAAATAAATAAATTACTGGAATAGAATAATTCAACTGAAGATTGGAAATTCCCAAAATTTTGACTAAATTAAATGACCTTTTAAATTGATAGTAAAAAGCGTTTAAGAATGTTTATATAGCTAAAAAATAGGGCGAAAAATCGGACTTGCCAAAGTGTAGTAAAATATTTGCCAAAGTGTAGTAAAATAAAAATCGGACTTGCCAAAGTGTAGTAAAATGTTGCCAAAGTGTAGTAAAATGTTGCCAAAGTGTAGTAAAATAAAAAATAAAATACTGAATATCAATGTGTTATAAGCCTTGTTATTAAAGAGCCTATAAAGAAGCTACAAAAGAACGCGCACGCGCGAAACAAATGCCTTGCTTCTGCCATCAACAAATGTGCTGTTTATGTTCCCAACAAATGCTACGTTGATGAACACGAACAAATGCTTTGAATCTGAAAAATTATAAGCACGAAAAATCGGATAGGGAAAAAAACATTAATTTCAAGCCTGGCATCATCTTCCGACTCACAGAAGCTAAAGGATTGGCCTTTTGGGGACCATATATAAAAGAAAAAGTGTTCAAGCAATATCTTTTATTGTTTGCGAAAGAAAATTGAATTACGGGCAAGAAAAAGCCCAAAAACAATACTTCTTTTCAAACGGTAACCATTTATGAAAAAGTATTGCTTGCCAATGTGTAGTAAAATAAAGTCCTGAAGGAATATTGCCGTTTCTTCTTTCCCTATTGGCAGGATTCATGGTTTGTATTTTCAGATATACAGAAATATGTATGCGCAGTATTATAGATGTCTGAAAATATATAATTCTCTTAAAGCGGATCTGCAGTTGTCTATTTTTTCTCTGATCCTATACTCCTTTTCAGCTCATTTTCTCTCTCCCGGTTCTCCCCTTTTCATGATGCGAATGTAGTGCGCCTTGTAGAAGTCTGCAAGGCACTTTGTGCCGGTATGCAAATATCCTGAGCAGCTTCGCTGTGCGGTATTTTGTATACCGGTTCCCTTGCATACATCTACGGCCAGACGCACAATTATTGCATCGAAAAAGGCGAAAGAACTCGGGGAGAGAATGATTAAAAAAAAAGTCGTATAGGGAGAAAAAGAATCTGAAAAAGACTCCTGAATCTGGAGTTAGAATAATTCGACCACGACACTATGTCAAACTTTAATTTTTAGATGTATGAGAAATTCAGTATCCAACTTTCAATTAGCGATTAAGTCTTATTTAGATGAACTGTCCTTAATTGATGAACAATTTGCTGCTAAATACCGCTCAGAAGAAAAGAGTATCGAAAAATGTTGTGCTTTTATAATCTCTGAAATGAAAAAATTGGCACAAAATAATGTGATGGGTGCTACAGATGATGAAGTCTATGGATTGGCACTGCACTATTACTTGGAAGATAAACTTGATGCAGATTTACAATTTACTAACAACGTATTGGTTGTTTCCAATCAGTTTGTGGATCTTACTGAAGAAGAAAAGGCAGAAGCAAAAAAAGCTGCCATAGCTCAATATCAGAAAGAAGAACTTCAAAAGTTACAGAGCCGAAAAAAGCCAGTTGTGAAAAAGGAAATTCAAGTTCAACCATCTTTATTTGATTAATTATGAAAGCAAAGACACGCATGCAAAAGGAGGTTGTTAGTTTATCTACAAGCCTTCCGGCATTAACCCATAAACAGAAGGCATACGCATTTGAACGTTGCTTCGAACACCAAGCCTATCGAACAAAGAATGGAATAATCACTTGTTCTGAATGTGGACACCGATGGAGAAGTGAAAATACTCTTTCAGAAAGTATATGTAGCTGTTCCCACTGTGGAATGAAACTTGAAATACTTGATACAAGAAAGAGAGTTTTCAAGGATAGTGCATATTTCCAAGTTGTTACAAAACGAAAGGATTACCAGGTGTTACGTTATTTTATGGTACGTGTAAAATTCAAGGTGGGACAGCCGGCAGAGTATTCAATCCGAGAAGTGGTACAATGGTGGATAGCTCCAAACGGAAAGACTGAAGTTATTGCCCGACTGAGAGCTATGCACACGATGTACTATGACCTTTGGACTGAATGGAGCGATATGGATTTGCGCAGCAACAAGATGCTGAAAGCATACAACATAGACGCATACAAGACTTATCCGGCAATGCGCATCATTCCCGAATTAAGGCGAAACGGCTTCAAGGGAGCATTCCACGAACTGACCCCATACGAATTTTTTACCGCCATTCTGACGGACAGCAAAAAGGAAACATTGCTTAAAGCGGGACAGACAGAAATGTTCAGATATGCCGTCATTTCAAATATCAATTTACATGAATATTGGAACTCCATAAAAATCTGTATCCGAAACGGCTATCATATTGCAGATGCCTCCATGTGGTGTGACCTTGTAAGACTGCTCAGACATTTCGGGAAAGATACCCACTGCCCAAAATATGTTTGTCCGACAGACTTGAAAAAGGCACATGACCGACTTGTCAGAAAACGTGAAGAACAGATAGAAAGGGAAAGAGCTGAGCAACGCAGGGAGCAGTTGGTCAAGGACGAAAAGAATTATCTGAAGTCCAAAGGCAAGTTTTTCGGACTTGTGTTTACCGACAACCTTATTCTTGTAAAGGTCATTGAGAGTGTGGCGGAAATGCAACTTGAAGGAAAACTGATGCACCATTGTGTGGGAAGCTATCACAAGAGGACAGACTCCCTTATCCTATCCGCAACCATTGACGGCAAACGCATTGAAACGGTGGAGGTTTCACTGACAACTTTCAAAGTGGTCCAAAGTAGAGGTCACTGTAACCAATTGACAGAATATCATGAGCGTATCATAGAACTTGTAGAAAGTAACGCATCACTAATTCGTGGCAGAATGGTTGCCTAAAAAATTATAGACATCTATATTTTTGTATATCTAAAAATATAGATGTCTATAATTGTATAATTCAAGAAGAATCATCGAGAAATGTCTCTGAGACATTTGAATACAAGGCCAATTGTCATAATAACAAGAGTCTTGATAATGAATTTCAGAATTTCCATATCAATGTGTTTTTAGCATGTCATTAAAATCTTTGGCTCCTGGAGCCTTAGCTTTTATTACTCGAAGCCAATCTGCTTCGATTCTGTGAGATTTAAGGAAATCCTTGGAACTGAAGTCGGCTTCCTTTATTTCCAGTTCTTGGTTTTCCAGCTTTACTATAACTTTTCCGGACGAGTTTCGGAAAATCTTGGGCTGTTTCCCCTTTACAAAAAAATAGGCAGCTGCAACATCGTATATGTGTCCTTGCAGGTCATTGTCAAAGGCAAGATATAGAACTGCATTGGGAAATAATTTGCGAATATCCTTTATTTGCCCATATCCTAAGTTACCACCGAGAGATATATACGCTGTATTTGTTCTCAATTTAGCAGGAAGGAGCTGATACAACGACATCATGTCCAATGCGCTTTCCCCAATATATAAGGCTTGTACATCTTGCCATGTAGGGGCAAATGATGCAATCCAGCAGGCAGTTGATTTATTACCACCAGGACAGAATCCTTTATACCCCTCTTGCTTATATAGGTTGTAGTTCCTAAGTTCATAATTCACGACTTGTTCAGGATCTGATAGAACTCGATACGGAAATGCTACATTCGTATAATTCTTGGCCTTGTTAGCTACTGTACAAACAGAACCTATTTTTAGAAAATCGGATATTGTGGAAGCATTCATTTGTCTGATTTTACCAAGATAAGCATAGATTATTTTTTGATTACAAGTAATGTTGTAATCGTCAAGGCTGAATTTTACTTCATTGTTTAGAACTACGTGGTTTTTATTTTTTACATTTTCTAATCCTGATATTTTGCAAAGAATATCAGCCACGGCATCATAACCGATACCCTGATATCCGGAAAAAAGATGCAGGCGGTTCATTATAAAATTTACAACATCCCCTTTATCGCCATATCCGTTTCGGGAAAAGAAAGTCTGAGAATAGGTTGTTGTATATACTACAATTTCATCCACTTTTGTATTCCCTGTGTACAACCGATATTCAAGATATTTTTTTCCTGCACTTGAATTGAGACGATAACCGATATACTCAGCTACGTCACTTATGCGGATATGGTTTTTGAGGTCTTGGAATGTTGTGTTACTCATGCTTCCTTAATGCTTTTTTGAGTTGTGTATTTTCTGCAGTCAATCTAAGAATAATTTCCTGATAACGAAAATAACTGTGTATTACGGCTGCTATTGCCAATCCTGGTTTCTTGTAGCCGGTATCTTTTTTCAGTCGTTCTATCAACAGGAGTTCTTCTGTATCCAGATATATTTCGAACCTTTTCTTCATCTAGAAAAATATGAAGGACTATTCAGCTAAATCCATCACGTGCCACCAGCATTTTGATCCAAGTGGATATTCTTCCGGATCTCCACATTTCCAATTGTGGTTAGATAAAAGACTTTCTATTTCCAATTCCGGCTCATCGTAGTTCATCTTATAATCATCGTTCCATATCGCAGAAACAATGGTTTTATCCTTTGATAATTCAACAAGGCGAAAGCATGGAAGAAGTTCCACGGTGTTATAAAACTCAAGTGTATTAGTTGCACCAAACATAAAAGAGAGTGATGTTCCCATAATAATATTATTTTTAGTTATATAAATTCTTTCAAGTCCAAGAGCTTCTTCAATACGTTGTATTACGTCTGCTCCCGGACTATATTTCCCTAATTCAATTTTTGATATATTTTGTCTTATGACATGGCTTTTCTCAGCCAGTTCCGCTTGACTTAGACCCAGCAACTTCCGCATATGGCCTAATACAATTCCTATGTTATGTTCTCGTTTCTTATTCATACTGCAAATATAAGTCTTTTTATTCTTGCAGCAAATTAGATGCTAATATATTTTATAAAGAAACATAATTTAACCATTTGATAGAAAGCAGTAATTAATGGAAAGGGACGTTGAAAGGTGAAGTCAAGGCGGTTTTGGAACGGGAGATATATAGTCTTGTGAGGTTTTGTTATACTTGAAGTTCGATGAATCCCCATATTGTATATATGACCGGTCTTTGTAGTGTGGCTTTTCCTGTAGAGTTGTACTTTCTATATTTTTCTGTGTGCTACTATGTATTTTTTCTCCCTATACGTTTCTTTTGAATTTCTGTAATAGACAAGATATGCCAGACTGATTGCTTCACCTTTGTTGATGGCAGGACTGATAGATGATGAAGTCAAACCGATAGATGAAGCAAAAAAGAGGGAACTGCCACAATCCGATAGTGCAGCTTCCTGCAAATCCAAACAGTAGCATCGGGGTGAATGAACTGAAATCGGAATATCTCGGTCCTCAGGTAATTTTTCAAATAGGCACTTTTTTCTGATTCCCTTAAACATTCTTTCAGAGGGCTCCAGCTCTTTTTTCTTTCCCTAAGCGGAGCAAAATTGGCGAAGCCTAGGGCTAAAGGTCGATGACCTTTAGTGATGACTGATAAGGAAGAGCAAGAGGTGTTCCCGCAAATCGGGAACATGAATAACGCAAAGCGCTATTATAAAGGTATTTAATATTATATTAGTTAACTTATATGTTTACATTTGTAAACTTATTATATATATATTTTTATAAATCAAATATTTATAAAGTTAACAAAAAGTTAACATTGTAATTAAATATCTGATTATTAATGAATTAATTTTATACATAAAAATGTTATGTAAACATTGTTCTTTATAAATATTGTTATTAATTTTGTTTCAATTAATTATATGTTAACATGGATGAATTATTGGATAAACATATACGGATTTCAGCAAGGACAAAATATCGGCTGGATGAGCTTAAAAAGAGTATGAGTTATAATGCTTATATTACTGAGATGTTGGACTATTTTGAGGTAACTTGCACAACTCCCCGTGTAAAAATTAAGAATCCCACAGCGAGGATTGAGAAAAGAATGGAGGATTTGATTAAGATAGTTAAGAGTCAGGAAAAAGACATTTTTCGACCTTTGCTTGATAGGAGTTTCGCAGGAAACGGTATAGTTGATAGCGAACAGATGATAAACCTGGCAAATGAAAATAAGCAATTAAAAGCGGAGATTGAAAGATGTAAAATTTCGGACGGCACGAATTATAAAGAGAAGCTCGATTCTTTAGTTGAATTGATAAATTTATTCTGTAATAAAAATCAGTTTAAGAAGTCTGCTTTTGGAAATGATCTTCAAGTTCCGGAGTCTTTTTTTGATAAGCTGATAGAAAAGATTAATAAAGATTATGTATTGTAGTGTTCATCGTCCGGTAAATACACCTGGTGTTTCTGACAATAAAGGTTCTTGTCTTCAACTCGTAGATTATTTATCAAAAGAAGGGAAGGATGTAAGACCTTATTTTGATTCCTTTTTTTCTCAGGAACAGGACTTCGTTTCAGGGGAAAATGTGCTTCATACAATAGATAACAATCATCGTACATTGAGAAGAAACGATGATAAGTTCTATATGTTATCTGTTAATCCAAGTAAACATGAGTTAAAGCATCTTATCACTAAAGTCACTGGAAAAAACAAAGTGAATGACTTTTCCGAGTTGACTAAGGACGAACAAGAACAAGTAATTTCGGAACTCAAAAACTACGCACGCCATTGTATGGATGAATATGCTGCTAACTTTTATCGGGAGAAAGTAAAGTCAGGGACTGATCTTGTTTGGTTTGGCAGAGTAGAGACAGAAAGACATTATAAAGGAGACTCCGAAGAAGTCAAAAATGGTACGGCAAAGTGTGGAGATAAGAAACCTGGACTGCAGCTTCATGTCCATATAATTGTATCAAGAATGGATAAATCCCAGACTGTGTCGTTATCTCCCTTGACAAAAAGTAGAGGAAATCGACAGGTGTTAGATGGGAAAGAGGTTGTCGTAGGTTTTGATAGATCTGAATGGGCCGAACGGTGTGCGACAAGGTTTGCAGATGACTATAATTATCTCCCTTATGATGTATACAATAAGAGAGAGTATGAAGAGTGGAAGCAACGCCAACAGATGCAGGCTGTTGCTGTGCGAGAGCTGAAGCAACAGTTATTGCAAGGTGAACTCAGAACAGAGAGAAAGGTATTAAATAATACGCTACGTATTTATCGTTTTATTGTTAATCCTAAAATGGCTTTTATAAATGAAATGAAAATGCTGGCATTTAACATGATGACAGGTAGGACGCTATGAAATTTTTAGATGTTATACAAGAGCAGTGGTTTTTTTATGCTATACTCTTTTTTATGAGTGTCCTTATAGGTTCGATGAAGTTTTTCTCAAGGTTCTGGTACAACCTATTTATCTTTATTTTCCTTTTAGGAGTGGAAGTTGCTCTATGTAATTGGTTTAATATTGCTCCTTATTATCCAGTTATTTTAGCACTGGTGGTGTACCTGCTATTTCTCTTAAAAGAATATATGCCTGGTCGAGCAGGTGCAACGGATGATGCGAAAGCGATATGTTTGCCGGTTCTTTCTGGATCCCGGAACAGAGCATTGAAATTTTACTACTACTATGCTAATTTTCTGGTGTATGGTGGGGCTGGTAGTGGTAAAACGAAATCAATAGGTAAGTGGTTATTACAGGAATATATCCGATTGGGGTTTGCAGGATTTATCTATGATTTTAAGGATGTAGATTATACTAAAACAGCATATAATCTGATAAAAAAATATGACTATAAGGGAGAGTTCTATTATATCAATTTTGACAATTTGAATCGCTCATATAGGTTCAATCCCTTAAAGAATATTTCTGACAAAACATTGCTGATGCAGTTGATGGAAGATATGCTGTTGTCGATGCAAGCAAAAGATGCGAAACAGGATGAATGGTTTGTAGGAGGATTGGGCATATTGAGAGGGGTAGCATATAGGCTTTTTGATGAATTTAAAGAGTATTGCACCATTCCTCATATTTTTACTCTGATTATGAATGCATCGCAGGAGGATTTAACGAGGTTTCTTGAACAGAATACCATATCAGAAATGATGGCAGGAGCTTTCCTGAAAGCAAAAGGTTCCGAAAAAACGCAAGCATCATATCTTTCTACTTTGTGTAATCAGATTGCGACAATGGCAACAGATGAAAATATTGCTTGGGTTCTTTCTGGTGATGATTTTGATTTTAACCTTATTGATCCGGAACATCCGAAAATGTTTGCAGTCAGCAATAATTTTTCAAAGAACTCCGTATATTCTCCTGTTATTGCTATGCTGTTAAGTATTTCATCCCGTCAATTCACGATGCAGAATAAAGTTCCATTTGTCTATTTCTTGGATGAAATGACAACGGTAAAAATTAAGAATTTTGAAACTTTACCTTCTGTTTTGCGAGAATATAAAGCAGCTTTTGTATTGCTCACACAGTCAGGTGCAAAATTGGAAAATCTGTATGGAAAACTTGACCGCTCTTCAGTAGAAGCTAATTTTGGAAATATGTTTTTAGGTAGAACGAAAGATGTAGAAGCACTGAAGTATTATCCACTCTTTTTTGGTAAGGAAGAGAAAGAAAGGCGTTCGCGTAGTGCTGGAAAGTCTGGATCTTCATCTAACTCAAGTATAACTATTTCATCTCAAAAAGAAGATGTATACCAGGGGAAAGATTTTAGCGAACTGGAGCCCGGACAATTTATTGGATCTGCTACTCGAGCTAATGTCAAGGAGTTTAAGGTAAAGTTTAAGATGTTTGAGATGGAAGAGGACGAGTTACCTATCCACGAAATAGTTACTCCTGAACAAGTTACAGCTAATTATGCCGTTATAATCAATGATGTGCAGGCTATCTTAAATGGAGATGTTTAGCGTAATGATTCATATCTGAAAATCTGGATGCAGTTAATGAAAACCCGGTACTCTTCGGTACCGGGAAAAGCGGAGTCTCGAAAGGGCACATTTAGGAAATTTGTCTCCCTCCTCCCTCATTTGGATTTTTCATCAAAGTTCTACATGCGTTTTTTCTACTTCCTCTAGTGTAGTTACTTGAGGCTACCTTATCAGTTGGCACATCGGTTTCACTATCAGTCCTTCTACCTAAAATACCCTTCTCCTTTTGATGTCCCTTTTTTCCGTAATCAGTGGCAAACTCATTCTTGCTACTTGACTGTAGGCTGATATATGTTTCTTCATCCCTATCCGGTAACAGGACAACAGATATGGGAAAGCATACTTGTAGTATGTTCAAATTTGCAGTGCTTCATGACGAATCCCATACGAATGAATACTTTTTCAGATGAATTTCCGGCGAAGTCAAATCATATTTCCTGATGCAAAGGTAAAGGGACAGCAAACCCTTTTTATAAAAGGGATTAGAGGACGATTCGCAAATACCGGCTGTGCCTATTTACGCCAGAATCTTCCTTTTTCCGATACTCACAAAAAGAGTATTCAGGGATAAATTATCTGCTACCATCTTATCCAATAAAAAACATAAGAATCTTCCTTTTTCTGCAAGCACAAAAAGAGTATTCCTACATTTTTTCATGGCTACCTCGAAGCCTGTCCCATAGATACCGGCATCGTAAAATTGATTAATTAACTTCTAAAATTCATACATTATGAAAAAGATTGAAAATTCATTCGTTGTATCAGGTTTCGTTGCTAATGAAGCACAGATTCGTAATTTTGAAAAAGCAAGTGTGGCACGCTTTTCAATAGTTGTCAGTAAGCCGGAAAAGAAAGGTGAAGAAACAATTTACACATCAGCCTTTCTCCCAATCGAAGCATGGCGCAAGAACGAATCAGCTGACTCGTTAGGAGTAATCAAAAAAGGTGAACATCTTACTGTAAAGGGCTATTTTAAACCGGAAGAATGGACTGATAGCGAAACCGGTCAAAAGCGCAACCGTATCATAATGGTAGCAGTAGAATATTATCATACACCTGAAAAGGAGGAAACTCAAAAAGCTGCTCAATAGAACATGATTAAATCCAAATATAAAAGGGTGACTTCGGTCACCCTTTTTTTATGCCCTTTCGAGGATTGCTTTTGCGTTCACGCAGATCTTTGCTTCCACCCGCCCTATTAAGGTATGTCCGGTTGCCTTTGTTCTCCGGTGACTATTACATGGTCACCTCCGGACAGAGACAGCGGACATCCGTTCCGCCGCATGGTCAAAGACTTCGTTTCCGGCCATGCACTCCACTCATTGTTAACCCATGCCCTACCTGCCGTCATCCAGGGCACAACGGCTTCGCTGATGTACTCAGTCTGCCAGTAGGTAGGGCTAAGCAAGGTAAGGCAAAGCCCTGGGATTGTTTTCGCGTTCACGCAGTTCTCTTTCTCCCACCACCCTATTAAGGTAGCGGCTGTATCATGCACACATCTTCCAATACGTATCATGCTCCGATTCGGAGCTAAGGCATACAGCCTTAACAACCTCTGTCTGTCGCATTCTTTACGTATTGACATAATATGAGTGCCTGGTACGGCCGCATTTCCTACCCATTGATGAAGTACCTTTCTGGTACTTCAAGAATATCATGTCTCATACTGCCTCTAATTCATTTGTAGAATAAGCCGCTTTAATAGCATCCACTAATTTTACAGAATAATCAGATAGTGTCTTTACTATTACCAGATTCTTATTCTTATTGATACTTAACGGTTTTCCTTTTACAAGTAAATCCCAGTTGCTATATGTCAAATCACCTACAGACATTCCTTCAGACTTCAGCATGTCTGATATTCCGGAGGACAAATCATATTCTTTACCATTCACAGATAATAGGACTTTATCCCCATTCACATCAATAGTACGATCACGGGATTCTACATGAAAACTTACTTCCTTTGTATTTTTCAGCTCATTGTTTATTTTATTATTTAAAATTGCAACTTCGGATTTGAGTTGTCTGAGTTTATCCTCTTTCGGCCAATTTATATTTTCCAACTTGGCCTGTAACTCGCATATATCATGCTTGTAGCGGGATATATCAAGCTCCATCTTTTCAGAACGGCCGCAAAGACTGTTACCGAGTTCCTCGAGCCATTCCGGACATCGGTCATAAGCCATTGGCAAGGCTGTTGGAGACTGATATTGCCGACCACTGAAGCCGACAAGACCGAAATATTTATTCCCCTGTACGCTCTTAATATATATCTGATGACTTTTGTAAGTCCCGATATATTCTACTACACCGTCATTCATAGTAGAAGCCCTCCAGGCATTCAAATATTTCCCAGTGTCTTTCCCATGAAGGTGTGTCTGGTCTTTTGAAATGAAATCTCCTTGGGAGCTTCGGAACTTTGCATAATCAGTCTTCATATCAAGAACTGTACTTTCAGAGACAGCTTTCTTTTCAATGATTCTTTTCAATTCATGTCTTGACTTGTCTATATCACGGAAAAATAAGACACGTTCTTTCTGTAGCTGGGTTATCTGCTTGTCCAGTTTTGCCTTGTCGAGCAGGTCTGTATTTCCTGATAGAATTGCTACATATTCTGCAAAATTCATACCTGATTTTTCATCCAATGCACCTTCATCGAGTGTTCGTACTCCAAGTTGCTGGCTCTTCAACTGACCTATGAAAAGCTGCTTGTTCTGCAGCAGGTTGAACTTGTATGCATCCAAAGATCTTTCCGTTGCATAGGTGATTATATCGACCTTATTCCCGGCATATTCTTTTGCAATAAGATTGCCTTTCCGTACAGCGCGGCCATTACGTTGCTCCAGGTCAGACGGTCGCCACGGAGTATCGAGGTGATGGACTGCTACCGCACGCTGCTGCGCATTTACCCCTGTTCCTAACATACTTGTAGAGCCCATCAGAATACGTATCTTTCCTTCGTTCATCCCTTCTATCAGCTTCTTGCGGCTGCTTTCTGTTTTGGCTTCCTGGATAAACCTGATCTCTTCAGCCGGTATCCGGTAAAGTTCCACAAGCTGGTGTTTTATTTCACTGTATATATTCCATTCACCCGGCTTATAGGTGCCAAGGTCACAGAATACGAACTGTGTCCCTTTTACTGCATTGAATCTCTGATAGTATTCGTACAATGTTTGTGCGCATACACTGGCTTTGTTCCCGGCCTCTCCTGCATATTTTGCAGGGTTTATCATCCGCATGTCCAGTGCCATCTTTCTTGCATAATCTGTCGCAATAAGCATTTTGGCCTTTTCTTCCGTTTCCGACAACGGAGGACGGTCAAGTATAGTCGCATCCCCGCTTTCAGCAAACTTCATAAGTTTGCCTATAAACTCTTCCTGGGCTGGTGTCGGTGGAATACTTTTGAATATGGCATTCTTTTCCGGGCGGTCAAGACCAATCATGTCGGCTGTCCTGTAATCCGTTATTTCATTATAGAATAGAGCAAGCTCCGGAACTTTCACAAAATTCCGGAAACGCTCTTTCTGGATAATGTTATTTGTTACGGAAAACTCAAACTCCGTAGTTTTACGGGTATATATTGCAGCCCAAGCATCGAAACATGTGATACCCTGTCTTTCAAGAGCTTCAGGGCGCAGATATTTGAATAAGGCATACAGTTCTGTCAGAGAATTGCTGATAGTAGTCCCGGATAAGAACGTTGCGCCCAAATCGCGGCCTGTCCTCTTCTGTATATCCCGGATTGCAAAGTAGAGGTTCAAGGCTCTTTGGCTGCCATCCGGATTACCAAGACCGGCCACACGGTTATGGCGTGTAGAAAACATAAGGTTCTTAAATTGATGCGACTCATCTACAAAGATGTGGTCGATACCCATACTCCGGAAATCAACTGTATCGTCTTTGCGCAGTTTTATGTCCTCCATGATGGTATTCAATTTAACCGTCATGTTTTCAATACGTTTCTCAAGCCCCTTCTCTAATGCTCTTCCGGTATATCCCATACCGCTATTTTTCAAGACTTCCAGTGCTTCTTCCACATCCTGTATTTCATCTTCCATTATTTCCTTTTGAATGTCAAGAGACTGGGGAATCTTGCTGAACTGATCATGTGTCAGTATCACACAGTCCCAGTTGTTATTTTTAATTTGCTGAAAGAGTTCCTGGCGGTTGGCGGGTTTAAAATCATCCTTTCCCGGATACAGAATCTTGGCATGAGGATAGGCTTTCCGGTAGGTAGTAGCAATTTCATGTACGTTTGCCTTCAGACCGATAATCATAGGCTTGTGACAGACGCCGATACGTTTCATCTCGTAAGAGGCTACACACATAATCATGGTTTTACCCCCTCCATAGGCTAAGCACACGGTGCTTTGGCTCTTTTTAAGGTGCCGCATTCCCATGTACTCGCCACCGAACCGTACGTACCCGTTTCCGAGTATACGGCTCTCCATGTTTATCTGCAGTCTATTTCCCATTGTGAATCTTATTATAGCAATTTGGGCATACCGCAAGGGTCTTTCTTCTACGGGCAATCATGAATTTTTCCCAACTCTGTTTGCCTTTCAAATCCTTGAGTTTGCGGACATGCACCATTTGCAGGTTATCAGTTGCTCCACAGTATTCACATTTGTAGGCAGCAAGTCTGTCCATAAGACTTGTGTTCTGCATTCCTCGGTAGCTGGGGAGATTGTCGGCATCGTCAATGCGTGCCTCACTTCTCCTGCAAAACCCTCCATGATAGATTTCACGCTCATGCGTCTTGCCTTTACCGTCAATCCACCGCACACGGAAGATTTTGTCTCTTGTATAAGAGTGAATAATCTTCCTTACGGTAGAGTTGTACTTTGAGGAGAACGTTTTGTACATGCTCTCTTTCATGATTTGATAGAAACTGTTGAGTATATTGACATTATTGGCTATGCAGTAATAATTGTAGATACCCCGAATTTCTGAATTATATCGGTTCAGTATTTCAAGGTCGTCATTACTGCGCAGGTAGGGACGTGAGGTGGATTCCCATTTCTCCTTGCCATCTTCAATCACAATTTTCATCGCATTGTAGTCCATGAGTTTCTTTCTCATGACCTCCATAGGTAGTAATACAACTGTTTTGTGGTCGAGTGAGCGTTTGGGCATTCCATTTCTCCCTTTCCTTGTCTTTTCAGACTTACGGATAGTAACCTCAAAACCAAGGAATTTGGCATGGTCATGTCCGTGAGTTATGAGTGTCTTTTCATCTGACAGTTCAAGTTTGAGCCTTTTATAAAGGAAGTCTTTGATATTTGCCTTTATTTTGACACACTCTTCTTTACTGCCGATTACACCGATTAGAAAATCATCGGCATAACGCACATATCTCATACGTCTGAAATCCTCATCCATATCCAGAGTTGCAGGATACTTCTGCATTTCGCGATGGAGTTCTATAATTTCATTGCGTAATACAGACCTTTTCTGCTCATCTGTTTCTGATTTCAGTTTCTTTACTCGTTTGTCCTTGCGGGTTGCAATCCTTTTGTATTCGGGATTACGCTTCCGCATCTTACCTTTGTTGAACTCCGAGATATATTCCACCATGTACTTATCAAGTTTGTCGAGGTATATGTTCGCCAAGATAGGACTGATAATACCACCTTGCGGAGTACCGCTGAAAGTATTGTGGAATTTCCATTTCTCCAAGTATCCTGCGTTGAGAAACTTACGGATTAGACGCAAGAATCTTTCATCAGATATGCGCTCAGAAAGGATTGCAATCATAATATCGTGGTCGATATTGTCGAAGAATCCCTTAATGTCGCCCTCAATGAACCATCTTATACCGTCAAATCCCTTCATGATTGAAGCCATTGCAGTATGGCAACTGCGGTGTGGTCTGAATCCATGT